>Ga0208660_1000202_pt1 | contig 23393 bp, 26 predicted proteins | sample DEB08_DNA_13_FD_184527 | JGI IMG/M metagenome (GOLD analysis project Ga0208660, IMG submission 184527) | Aqueous microbial communities from the Delaware River and Bay under freshwater to marine salinity gradient to study organic matter... | ecosystem: Environmental > Aquatic > Marine > Coastal ... | reverse complement strand
GGCCGTCAGAGAATGGGTTGCTGCACGAAACCAGTTCGCTATCCTATACCCAGAACGGTTCAACAGATGACCCGTCAAACCGGCATGGACTGAGCCTCATACACAGAGTTTCGGATACTCCCACTCGGTTGGACCTTTTGGCGCTTCTGGTGCTGCAACTTCTTCAGCTGCAGCCGCATCTTTGATCTTGTTAACGCTGCGCACCAGCATGAACACGACGAATGCGATGATCAGAAAGTTGATGATCGCCATGATGAATGCACCGTATGCAAAGATCGAGCCGCCGGTTTCGCGGGCTGCTTCGAGTGATGCACCAGCAGGCACATCGCCGCCAAGAACGGCGTAGTTATTTGTGAAATCAACACCACCAGACACAAGTCCGATGATCGGGTTGATCAAGTCACCGACCAATGACGTCACGATAGCCGTGAATGCCGCGCCGATGATGATACCAACGGCCATGTCCATGACATTGCCTTTGGCGATAAATGATTTGAATTCGTTTAACATGTGTGTCCCCACTTTTTTATAAGCTTCACGCATGGATCTCGCGCCCATTGCGCAACTGCGCACAGCCATACCGATATTCATGAACTCTCGCACGGGTTTTATTCCCTGAAATTCCCCTTAGCTTCAGTCCATCGCAGTATTGCAAAGGACACGCACATCATGGCCGATCTATCGACTTTCCCGATCACCGCACGCTGGCCCGCCAAGGACCCTTCGGTGATCCAGCTTTATTCTTATCCCACACCTAACGGCGTGAAGGTTTCAATCGCTCTTGAAGAGATGGGGTTGGCCTACGAGCCGCACCTTGTCACGCTCAAGGATGAAGACGTCAAAAGCAATGCGTTCCTGTCATTGAACCCAAACAACAAGATACCCGCAATCGTTGACCCCAACGGACCAAGCGGTCCAATCGGCCTATTCGAAAGTGGTGCAATCCTGCTTTATCTCGCTGAAAAGTCCGGGAAATTCCTAGGTTCGAACGCTGCTGAAAAAGCCAAGATCACACAGTGGCTTATGTTTCAGATGGGCGGCCTTGGGCCAATGCTGGGACAAATGGGCTTTTTCTACAAATTTGCAGGATCGCAAATCGAAGACCCCCGCCCACGCGAACGCTACCGCGACGAAGCGATCAGATTGTTGGCCGTTCTAGACAAAGAACTGGAAGGCAAAGACTGGCTCCTTGGCGCGTACTCAATCGCGGACATGGCCATCGCGCCATGGTTAAATGCGCTTGAATTCTACGGCACCAAGGACGTCGTGGGCTATCATGACCTTAAGAACGTCCCTGCATATGTTGAGCGGTTTTATGCCCGGCCGGCCGTCGCCAAAGCCAAGAGCATCCCTAACCCGTCCTAAATCGGGGTGAACTGCGATTTAGGGCAGCGTTCCATTCAGAACGTAGTTCAATATCTCGACAACCTGCTGCGGCGTTTCCACAACGGCAAGCGCTGCGGCATCTACTTCTTTCAACGGATGCTGATGATCGGGGCCGTGCATCACGATCAGTGACTTACCCAATGCAGCGGCATAACCCGCGTCGAAAGCTGCATTCCACTGTTTATATTGATCCCCAAAACGGACAACGACAATGTCAGCATTCGCAATGCCGTGCCGCGTACGAATTGCATTCAGGTTAGCACCCTTGTTGTCATGCCAGAACTTTTTTGGCTCTTCGCCCATGATCGCTACACCGCAGTCATCCGAAGCCGCGTGATCCGTGACAGGGCTATGAAACGCAACATCCAAGCCAGCCGCACCAGCAGTGATCTGATCGCGCCAGTCGGTGTGAATTTCACCAGAAAGATAGATATTCAAAGTCATGTTGGGCTTCCTTCGTTCAATTGTCGCTTAAAATAGACCTTATTGCCGTCATGGCCAACCTCGGTCCAGCCGCTTTTCCGATAAAACGCTTGCGTTGCGGTCATTTGAGTATGCGTTGCTAGGTGAATTTCCGCATGCCCTGCTGCTTTCGCAGCTTCGATCACGTGATCGACCAACGCGCGCCCGATCCCACGACCACCTGCGTCTGGGCGCACAGCAAGGTTCACTATATGCGCTTTTCCGTCAAGTTCGGCAAAAACCCCGCCAACTACGACACCATCCAATTCAGCGACCCAAACATCAAGTTTGGCCAAATCCTCGGCAATGCCGTCTGCCACTGATGGCAGATCAAGATGCTGGAATGGCGCATAGGCAGCCTTCAGGCACGCGGTTAACGCATCCACATCGTCAGACGTGGCACACCGCAAAATCATCCGCGCAGCACGCCACCTGTTGCTTTCGTAACCTTCTCGATGATCTTGCCGCTGACGGCTTCGATGTCGGCGTCTTTCAACGTGGCATCGGTAGGTTGCAAACGCACCGTGACCGCGAGCGACTTCTTGCCTTCGCCCAACGACCCACCAATGAATTCATCAAAGACGCGCACATCCGCGATCAGTGCTTTGTCCGCACCAGCCGCCGCATTGACCAAGGTCAGTGCTTCAACATCAGCGTCTACGACAAAGGCAAAGTCACGCTCGACCGCCTGCAAATCGGTTGCGACCAATGCTGGCCGCGTAGCAGTCTTGTTTTTCGGCATCGGAACTTCGTCAGGCCAAATTGTGAACGCGACCGCAGGACCTTTGATGTCCATTTCGCGCAACACCTTGGGGTGCAGTTCGCCAAAGACAGCCAAGACCTTCTTGGGCCCCAAACAGATTTTACCATGTCGCCCTGGATGCCACCAAGCGTCAGCGCCGCGCATGATCTGCACTTTTGCGGGTGCACCGATCGCAGCCAGAACAGCTTCGGCATCCGCCTTTGCATCATAAAGATCGACGGGGCGCGATGTGCCATGCACGTCCTTTGGCCCCGTGCGCCCGATCAGAACGCCTGACACCAACATATGCTGCTCACCCGGCTCGCCACCGTGGAAACCAGCGCCGACCTCGAACAGGCCCATATCCATGAAACCCCGCGCCTGATTGCGGGCTGCTGCACGCAGCAAACCACCCAGCAGGTTAGGTCGCATATGCGACATTTCCGAACTGATCGGGTTTTCCAGCATCGTCGCATCATCGCCACCACCGAAGAGCGTGGCCGCTGCCGCATCGATAAAGCTGTAGGTCACACATTCGTTATAGCCCAAAGCCGCAGCCGTGCGGCGGGCCGCTTGCTGGCGCGATTGGCTTGGCGTCAGAATAGGGCGTGGCACGCCTGCATTGATGCGCGGCAATGGCTTGCCTTCAAGCTTGGTCAATGACGCGATGCGCGCGACTTCTTCGACCAAATCAGCCTCTCCTTGCACGTCAGGACGCCAAGACGGCACATTGGCCATGTCGCCTTTCATCACAAAACCAAGTGACGTTAGTGTGGTGCGCTGTGTCGCCTCTGAGATTTCCATACCAACGAGTGAAACCACCCGCTTTGCGTCCAGTTTATAGGCGCGGGACGTATCGGGCACTTCACCAGCTTGGATCAATTGCGACGCTTCACCGCCTGCGTGATCGACGATCATGCGCACTGCATGTTCCAATCCTTCGGGTGTGAAAGACGGGTCAATTCCGCGCTCAAACCGGTAACGCGCATCTGAATTTATCTTCAATGCGCGCCCTGTGTAGGCAATTTGGACAGGGTCCCAATACGCGCTTTCGACAAAGACGTTCACGGTGTCTTCGGTGCAGCCAGTGTCGGCACCGCCCATTACGCCTGCGATGCTTTCAGGACCATTATCGTCAGAAATAACCATCTGCCCCGCTTGCAGGGTATATTCCTTGTCATCCAATGCCACGATGGTTTCACCACCAGCCGCACGATGGACGCGCAGATTACCCGCAACCTTATCAGCGTCAAAGACGTGCAAGGGGCGGTTCAAATCATAGGTAAACCAATTGGTCACATCGACGAGGAAACTGATGGGACGTAGCCCAATAGCACGCAGTTGGGTTTGCAACCAGTCAGGGCTGGGTCCATTTTTGACGCCTTTAATCAGGCGACCACAAAACACAGGACAGCCGTCTAACGTATCTGCATCAATCGAAACACCCATATCAGCGGTGAAAGAAGCGGGCACAGGATCAACCGTGATCGGTTTCAACGTCCCCAAGCCACGTGCGGCCAAATCGCGGGCAACACCGCGTACACCCAGCGCATCAGGGCGGTTCGGCGTAATCGCAATCTCGATCACGGCATCGACCTTGTCAGGTGCGTTTTCTGCCAACCAATCGGTGAACCGTTGACCAACCTCGCCTGAAGGCAATTCGATAATGCCATCGTGCTCTTCGGACAGTTCCATCTCGCGCTCGGAACACATCATGCCATAGCTTTCGACACCGCGAATTTTGCCGACGCCAATGGTGGTATCAATGCCGGGAACATAGGTGCCAGGGCTGGCGATCACGACGGTGATGCCGGCGCGCGCATTGGGCGCGCCACAGATAATCTGGGTCGGTCCATCAGCGGTTTCGACCTGACAGATTTGCAGCTTGTCGGCATCGGGATGCTTTTCAGCTGTCAGCACTTTGCCAATCCTAAAATCGGCCAGCCGTTCGGCGGGGTTTTCGATCCCTTCGACCTCAAGCCCAAGGTCGGTCAGCGCGTATTCGATTTCAGCAATCGACGCGTCGGTTTCAAGGTGGTGTTTCAGCCAAGAAAGCGTGAATTTCATGGGTCCGTCCTGCGGTTCAAATAAGTTGTGTTGGGCTTAGCGGATTAAGGCGATAGGGGAAAGAGGCGGCGTCACTTGGTGCGCTGTGCTGCAGTCAGTGTTGCATCACTTCGCGCCCGCCAAGAATACATGCATCGCCATTAAAATATCTCTCGCATAAGTTTGATATGCGTCGTAAATCGCGATCAGTCTGGACGGGATCGACCCGTACCACTCTGGGTTCTGAATGAATGCTTGGTTTCAGGTACTTTGCCATCGCTGCGGCCTTGGTAATCCTTGGCTCTTTTTTTGTGCAAAGCGGGGATGAACGCGCATCTGGAAGGATGGTCGAGATCCTGTCAAAAGTGCAGATCGAATGCCGCAAACACAGCTTTGAAGTCGCCAACGTCAGGTTTGGTTGCCAAAGTTTCGCGGACGTCCGCAAGATCGAGATGCGCGCCGACAACCGCAATCGCGGCAATGGCGGCGAGCGTCTGATCCAGATCGGACGCTAAAGTTCGCGACCTGCCAGGTCCTCGACCAGTTCAAAATGTTCAAACACCAGCATCATTTCGGGATCGAAATGGCCGCCCCGTTTGAAATAGGCTTTGTGGTCTTTGCGCCAGCCTAGCAACGTGTCGTTTTCACCCTCGCATAGCGCCATTTCTTCGGTCACGTCGCAATAGCGGACTTGTGTGACTTCCACGGTGCGGATCACAAGCGCGGGCGTGCCGTCCCAGTTGGCGGCGATATCGCAGCGGCCCGCGACGGGCATGGCTTCGGGTTCGCCGTCGAAGTCGGACAGCGCCGCACAAGTCGCGGTTTTTTTGCCTTGGCGGACAAGGGCAATGAGGTGCTGGCAAAGTTCCGCGCTATCGCCAAATTTGAATGTGCCCGCGCCGGGGTATGTGTCTTGCAGGTCTTCGGTTTCGTTGTTCATTTTGGTGTCTTTCTCAACAAAGGGCAGTGTTCGGACCTCGGGGTGGGTGCAAAGCGCCCTCCCCATGGGGGAGGTCCGGGCGCTGCCCGGCGAGCCGGGCCGGACAACAGAGACTTAGCGCGACAACCCACCATGCAGCGTCGGCTGCTGCAACGCCGCAAACCCGTAGTGCCGCAACCAGCGCAGATCACTATCAAAGAACGCGCGCAAATCCGGTATTCCGTATTTCAGCATCGCAATCCGGTCGATTCCCATGCCGAACGCAAAGCCCTGCCATTCTGCCGGATCAACGCCCGCAGCTTGCAGAACCTTTGGATGCACCATGCCAGAGCCCAAAATCTCAAGCCAATCATCGCCCTCGCCCACTTTCAGCGTGCCACCTTCCCAAGAACAACGGATGTCGACTTCGGCTGACGGTTCGGTGAACGGGAAATGCGACGCGCGGAAGCGGATGTCGACGTGGTCGACCTCGAAATACGCCTTCACGAATTCCTCTAGCACCCATTTCAGGTTCGCCATGCTGATGTCTTTGTCGATGGCCAAACCTTCGACCTGATGGAACATCGGTGTGTGCGTCTGGTCATAGTCGGCACGGTACACGCGGCCCGGACAGATGATGCGGGTCGGTGCGCCTGATGCCTCGAGCGAGCGGATTTGCACGGGGCTCGTGTGGGTGCGCAACACGTGCGGCGGACGGTCGTCGCCTGCGGCACGGTGCGTATAAAACGTGTCCATCTCGGCCCGTGCAGGGTGGTGGCCAGGGATGTTCAGGGCGTCAAAGTTGTACCAGTCGCTTTCGATCTGCGGGCCTTCGGCCACGGCAAAACCCATGTCGGCAAAGATCGCTGTAACTTCTTGGGTGACTTGGCTGATCGGGTGGATAGATCCTTGGGCGCGGCCACGACCGGGCAATGTCACGTCCAGCCATTCGCCACGCAAACGCGCATCAAGAGCGGCATCGCCAAGAGCGGACTTCTTAGCGAGTAAGGCGCTATTGATCTCGTCCTTCAACGCATTCAGCGCGGGGCCTGCGGTTTGGCGTTCTTCTGGGGTCATCTTGCCCAGCTCGCGCATTTTCAGGCTGATCTCGCCCTTTTTGCCGACGGCTTGCACGCGCAAATCTTCGATTGCGGCCTCGTCAGCTGCATCTGCGATCATGCTTAGGTATTTTTGCTTAAGATCATCCATCGTCGGGTCGTCCTTTATTCGCTTGGTGCTCTGCTACCCGTTGCGACTTCGCCATGCAAGCAGTGGGCAATTCAGACGCATTAATTTCATATCAAAACGAAAAAAGCCGCCCGGTTTCCCGCGCGGCTTTGGAATTTCTTTGCGGGCAGCGATTAAGCAGCCAATGCATCCTTGGCTTTGCCAACGATTGTCGCAAATGCATCAGGTTCGTTCACGGCCAGATCGGCCAGAACCTTGCGGTCTACTTCGATGCCAGCCAGCATCAGACCATTGATGAACTTGGAGTAGTTCAGTGTCTCATCAACCGAACGCACACCTGCGTTGATCCGCTGAATCCACAAAGCGCGGAAATTGCGCTTGCGATTGTGACGGTCACGGGTTGCATACTGGTTCGCTTTGTCGACAGCCTGCTTTGCGACCTTGAAGGTCTTGGAGCGGCGATCATAATATCCTTTGGCAGCGTCGAGTACTTTTTTGTGACGACGGTGCGTGACGGTTCCACCTTTAACGCGCATATCTCAAATCCCTCTAGGTTAACGTGCGTAAGGCATCATCGGTTTGATGATACCTTCGTCAGCTTTGCAAAGTGTGGTTGTCCCACGGGCATTGCGGAGGAACTTGTTGGAACGTTTGATCATTCCGTGACGCTTGCCAGCTTGGCCGGCAAGAATGCGGCCAGTGGCCGTCACTTTGAACCGCTTTTTGCAGCTCGATTTTGTCTTCATCTTCGGCATTTCCGTCTCCTATTACTAAGTCGGTCGGAACGCGCGACTCGGCATGCCATATTGGCCGGACGCGCGGGTTAAGTTGTGCGATATAGGGCGCATCCCAAATGTGTGCAAGCGGTTAGTTCAGGTAGCGTCCCAAGACCACGAGGATCGTGTCATCGACCGCTCCGATAGAGTACACATCAGGGTTTTCCTGTGCAGCATAGACAATAGCACCACCCGCAATCAAAAGCATCAAGGCAGCCTGTTTGGGCCAGCGGCGGTCAGCGTAAGCGCTCACAAATGACGGGACTGCGAAAGCGGCTAGCGCCACCCCGATAACAAAGATCAGGTCGAAATCCATTGATGCTGCCCTTACTGATGCCGTTGGCGCAGTTTAATCAGCATCCGCCGCATAGATCAAACGTTCTGCACAGGGGGCAACACGCAAGATATTCGTTGAACCCGGCGTGTTGAATGGCACACCCGCAGTGACGACAACCATGTCTTCCTCTGTCGCCAAGCCTTGGGCACGCGCAGCACGAACCGCTTCAATTACAGCATCTTTGAACCGGTCAACATGGCCGGTCACCACGCAGTTCGTACCCCATGACAGGCAAAGCCGGCGCGCCGTAGCGATGCGACTGGTCAAGGCGATAATCGGCACACGAGGCCGTTCGCGTGCAACAAGCAAGGCTGTCGTGCCCGACTGTGAAAAACAGCAGATCGCTTTGACGTCTGTCGTCTCGGCGATTTCGCGTGCCGCAGAGACAATCCCGTTAGCCACAGTTTTGCCTTCGGTCTTGCGGGACGCTTCGATAATCTCGGTGTATGTCGGATCGGTTTCAACTTCGCTTGCGACGTTGTGCATCGTTGTCACAGCTTCGATTGGATACGAACCAGCGGCTGATTCCGCGGACAACATGATCGCGTCCGCACCTTCATAGATCGCAGTGGCCACGTCCGACACTTCGGCGCGGGTCGGCATCGGCGAATCGATCATTGATTCCAGCATCTGCGTCGCGACGATCACCGGCTTGGCAGCGGCACGGCATTTGCGCACCAACTGCTTCTGGATCGGCGGTACATTCTGCACCGGCAATTCAACACCCAGGTCACCTCGGGCAACCATGATCCCGTCAGAAACCGCGAGAATTTCATCAAACATCTTCACAGCATTGGGCTTTTCGATCTTGGACAAGATTGCCGCCCGACCTTTGCAAAGATCGCGCGCCTCTTCGACGTCCGCCGGACGCTGAACGAATGACAGCGCGAGCCAATCAACGCCCAATTCACACACAAACTCGAGGTCTTTGCGGTCTTTGTCGGACAAAGCCGCGAGCGGCAGAACAACGTCAGGGACGTTTACGCCCTTGCGGTTTGAAATTGTGCCACCAACGATAACTTCGCAATTGGCGAATGTTGCGCCGCAATCCTTGACCCGCAGCTTGATCTTGCCGTCATTGACCAACAAATGCGCGCCCGGCTCGAGCGCGTCAAAAATCTCTTTGTGGGGCAACTTTACGCGATTCACATCGCCATCGGCATCGTCCAGATCAAGGCGGAAGGACGCACCCGGCACCAATTCTTCTTCTCCATTGGCAAAAACACCAACGCGCAATTTGGGGCCTTGCAGGTCGGCAAGGATGGAAATCGGGCTGTTGAGGTCTTTTTCGACTTGGCGAATAATCGCGTGGCGCACCTTAATTTCTGCGTGATCACCGTGCGACATGTTCAGGCGGAACACATCTGCGCCTGCCTCGTGCAGTGCACGGATCATCGCATAGTCATTTGAAGCGGGGCCAAGTGTGGCGACAATTTTCACGTTGCGGTGGCGTCTCATATCTTTTCCTTCGTCCAGCAGCGCCGTTAGCGGTAACAGCGCCAGTTGCGCCCTTATTGCGCAATTCCATTCCAGTTACAATTGGCCTAAATGCGGTGACAGAGGAATGACACTAACATGACAAATGAACCATTTGAGATTCTAGGCGCGGACCGGACCGGGCGGTGGCTGATCAGCTGCGATCATGCGACGAATACTGTGCCCGACTGGGTGTATGGCGGCGATCTGGGCCTGCCCGCTGACGATATGGAGCGCCACATTGCCTATGATATCGGTGCTGCAGGCGTGACCCGCAAATTGTCAGAGGCCCTTAACAGCCCTGCGATCCTGTCGCGGTTTTCACGTCTGGTCTGTGATCCTAACCGTGGCGAAGATGATCCGACGATTATGATGCGCCTTTACGACGGCACGATCATCCCGGCCAACCGCAATGCTGATCAGGCAGAGATCGAAGAACGCCTGCGCCGCCTGTACCGCCCCTATCACGCAGCCTACGCCGATCTGGCCAACAAAATCGCAGCACCCGTCATCTGCGCGGTCCACAGTTTCACCCCGCGTTTGCGCAGTCGCGCGCCCCGCCCTTGGGAAGTCGGCGTGCTTTATGCGGATGATACACGGCTCGCCATACCGTTTATGGCCGCATGCCGCGCACAAGGTTGGTGCACAGGCGACAATGAACCCTATGCAGGACGCTTGCCTGGAGATGCCGTTGACAGACATGCCCTGCAACACGGCCGCCCGAATGTGTTGATTGAGTTACGTCAGGATTTAATCGCTGATGAGGCAGGGCAAACCCTTTGGGCCAACAGATTAGCCCCTATATTATCAGATGTACTGGCCCAATCGGGTCTTTGAAGGGAACGCACTATGGACGACCAAACACGTATCGAACTGGAAGCCGCCGCATTCCGTCGCTTGCAAAAGCACCTGATGGAAGACCGCACTGACGCGCAAAACATCGACATGATGAACTTAGCAGGCTTTTGCCGGAACTGCCTGTCGCGCTGGTACCAAGAGGCCGCAAACGCGCGCGGTATTGAAATGACCAAAGACGAAGGCCGCGAAGCGTTCTACGGAATGCCGTTTTCGGAATGGAAAGAGAAATACCAGACCGACGCATCCTCTGCGGCCAAAGAAGCCTTCAAAGATAGCCACGGATAAAACGACATGCTCGAACGACTGACCGCTTTCTTCGGCAACCCCGCAGGGTATCACACGCCCTTGCCAGAGGCCGATGCACAACACGCATTGGGCGCGCTGCTGGTGCGTGCGGCCAAAGCAGATCACACCTATCTGGTCGAAGAAATCGCCCAGATCGACAAAGTCCTGCGCGAACGCCACGGGCTGAACCCTGTGCAAGCAGCCAAAATGCGCGCCGAATGCGAATTGCTGGAAAAAGCGATCCCTGAGACGGCAAAGTTCGCAACAATCCTGGAGCACGCAATCAGCACGGCCGAAAAAGAGGCAACGCTGCTGGCGCTGTGGCGGGTGGTCTATGCCGACGGGGTCAACAAAGAGGTCGAAGACAAGCTGCTGCACGAGATTGAGGCGGTGTTGGGCGTCGGGCCAGAGCGCGCGAAAGAGTTGCAAGACGCGGCGCACGGCTGATGGTTGAGATAATCTATGTCTATTCGGCACATTCAGCCTTTGCCTATCTTGGCTCAGGCAAGCTGGCTCAGATTTGCGCCGCTGGAAACGTCACGCTGATCCACAAACCAGTCCTGCTTTCCCCCGTCGTCGAAGCACAAGGCAGTCTGCCCTTCGCTGCCCGCACGCAGGCTCATGTCGATTACTTCTTTGGCCGCGAGATCGAACGCTGGGCCGCATACCGCAATGTCCCAATCGTCAATTACCGCCCAACCTATCACGATGCGGATTACAGCCTCGCGTCAGGTATGATCATCGCACTCGGGCAAAGCGGCTCGGCCACAGACAGGATGGCTCACGCAGTGCTAGAGGCGCATTGGCGCGACGATATCGACCTGTCAGACAAAGCATCGTTGCACCGGATTGCTGCATCGCTCGGTCATAACGCAGACCAGCTATTGGCGCAGGCGGGGTCTGACACCATCCAAGCAATCTTGCAGGACAATTCCACTTGGGCAAAAGATCAAAGCGTATTTGGATCACCCACCTATATCGTAGATGGCGATCCGTTTTACGGGCAAGACCGGTTGGAATTGGTGCAAGCAGCAGTCAAGCATCCATTCGCGCCGGCAGATTGGGTAAACCCACCGGTGAACTAGCCATAGGTTCTGGGGGGAACCCCGACCTACACAGCCACCTTGCGGCTCTCATCTAGATAAATCTCGCGCAACCGGGCAGCAATTGGGCCCGGCACACCCGTGCCGACGGCGACGCCATCCACTTCAACCACGGGCATCACGAACGTACTGGCGGATGTGATAAACGCCTCATCCGCGTCTTGCGCTTCGGCAATCGTAAAACTGCGTTCTTCCACCTGCATCTGCGCTTCTTTGGCGAAACGCAGGACGGCAGCGCGGGTGATACCGTGCAAAATTTCGTTGCCCAAATGCCGTGTAATAATTGTATTGCCCTTAATGATATAGGCGTTGTTGGAAGTGCCTTCAGTCACTGCGCCATCCTCAACCATCCAAGCGTCATCAACGCCAGCAGCTTTCGCCATCATCTTGCCCATGGATGGAAACAGCAATTGCACGGTCTTGATATCACGCCGCGCCCAGCGCTGATCCGCGATCGAGATAACCTTGATGCCCTTTTTGGCAGCAGGGCTATTGGCTAAACCCGGTTTGTTTTGTGTGAACAGAACAACCGTTGGTTTGGTGGTCTCTGGATCAGGAAAAACAAAGTCACGGTCATCAGGTGCACCGCGCGTGATCTGCAAATAGATCATGCCTTCGTCGATGCCGTTCAAACGCACCAACTCGCGATGAACCTCGAGCAGATCAGGTAAAACCTCGGGATGCGGCATGTCCAACTCGTTCAAAGACCGCTCCAGCCGTTTCGCGTGACCCGCAAAATCAATCAATTTGCCGTCCAGCACAGAAGTGACCTCATAAACGCCATCAGCCATCAAAAACCCGCGGTCAAAAATCGAGACTTTAGCTTCATTTTCAGGCAGATACTCGCCGTTGACATAGACTGTGCGCATGGTCATCCCCAAAGTGCTGCGGCGGGCGGATGCACGCCTTTTTCATCAAAGTGCAGTGGTTGGTCACGGTCTTCGGCCAATAACAGCGGCCCGTCAAGGTCCGTAAACGCAACAGCCTGCGCGAGGATTGTCGCAGGGGCCATGGCAAGCGACGATCCAACCATGCAGCCAACCATCACACCGTAGCCTTCGGCAATAGCTTGGGTCTTAAGCGCCAGCGCCTCTGTCAAGCCGCCGGTCTTATCCAGCTTGATATTCACCATGTCATATTTGCCGCGCAAATTCGGCAGGCTGGCACGGTCATGGCAGCTTTCATCAGCGCAAACTGGCAAAGGACGGGCAATCTCGGCAAGCATATCGTCTTGGCCAGCAGGCAATGGCTGCTCGACCATCTGCACCCCAAGACGGATCAGATGGGGGGCAAGATCGGCATAGACCTCAGCTGTCCAACCTTCATTGGCATCCACGATAATGCGGGCATCCGGCGCGCCGCGGCGGACGGCCTCTAGTCGGGCCATATCATCAGGCGTGCCCAGTTTGATTTTCAAAAGCGGACGGAACGCATTCTGCGCGGCCTGAAATTGCATCGCCTCGGGGGTATCTAATGACAGTGTATAAGCCGTAATTTCAGGCCGCGGTGTCGGTAAACCCAGCAAATCCCAAACCCGTTTGCCTGCAGTCTTTGCGGCATGATCCCAAAACGCACAATCCAATGCATTGCGCGCAGCCCCCGCTGGTAGTGCGCCTTGCAGCTGCTCCCAGCCACCGGAAAACCCTGCAATCTGCGCCGTAACGCTATCAAGCGTTTCGCCATAGCGGGCATAAGGCACACATTCGCCCAACCCACTCACAGCACCATCATGGACCGTCACGGTCAGAACTTCGGCCTGCGTGCGCGATCCACGACTTATGGTAAAAACCTGCGCCAACTGGAACACATCACGTGCGACACTAATCTGCATTCTCATCTTCTTCTGTTCGAAAATACCTCCGCCGGAGGCATCAAAGTTTTTCAAGAGCATCAACCAAACGTGCCGCACCTTGGCGGAAAGTGTCGACGGTCGGCAAGCCCATACGCGCCTCGACTTCTGCCATATAGGTCAAAGCTTCGTCTTCAAACAAATGCTGCGTATTCACGGAAATACCGACAACTTGGCAATTGGGGTTGGCGATACGGGCAATCGGAAGCGCAGTGTCGCGCAACGTCTCGAGGCTTGGCAAATCATAATCAGGCAATCCGCGCATATGGGTGCGGGTCGGCTCATGGGCAAGGATCAACGCGTCAGGTTGACCACCATGGATCAGCGCCATGGTCACACCGGAATACGAAACATGGAACAAGCTGCCCTGCCCCTCGATATGATCCCAATGGTCCGCATCATTGTCTGGCGTCAGATATTCAACAGCACCAGCCATAAAGTCGGCAATCACGGCATCCAGCGGCACGCCGCCGCCAGTGATCAGGATGCCGGTCTGACCGGTAGGGCGAAATGTGGATTTCATCCCGCGTTTGTGCATTTCGATATCCATCGCCAATGCTGTGTACATCTTGCCAACAGAACAATCAGTACCAATCGCAAGGCAACGCTTGCCAGTCCGCTTGACACCGTTGGCAATTGGATATGCGACGGACGGGATACGTACGTCAAACAACGTCTGGCCATTCACGCGAGCCGCCGCCATCAGCTCGTCTTCGTCGCGCAGCAAATTATGCAGACCAGAGGCAATATCAAACCCCATTTGCAAAGCCTTCACCAAGACCTCTTTCCAAGCCTTTGAAATATACCCGCCACGGTTCGCGACACCGATGACCAGCGTCTTGGCGCCGGCCGCTTTGGCCTCTTCCAAGGTCATATCAGTGATCCCCAGATCCGCGCCACAACCGTCCATGCGGAATTGACCAACCGCATTTTCAGGACGCCAGTCCTTGATGCCTTGCGCCACCTTAGCGGCAAGCTGGTCGGGGGCATCGCCGAGAAACAAAAGATAAGGTGTCTGGATCATTGAAAGGCTCCGTAAGAATGAGATTCGGTTTCAACACGCAATATCGTGCGGATCTGTGGGATTTAATCGCAGAATAGGGCGAATATTTCATTATTTTTGACAGGTATCCGCGGTTAATTCTAAAATGATAGAAGGATTTCCCACTTTCGGTCGCGCAAGGTGGATAATCATCCACCTGCCCACAAAAAAACCCGGGCGCGAACGCCCGGGTCAGTTTCAGAACTGATAGGAAGGATATCAGCCTTTTGTAAATTCAGGGTAGGCTTCCATACCCAACTCGGACACGTCCAAGCCGTTGATCTCGGATTCTTCTGAGACACGGATGCCAACTGTCGCTTTCAGGATCGTCCAGACAACAAAGCTGACCACGAAGGTAAAGCCACCGATTGCGACAAAGCCAGTCAGCTGGGTGCCAAAGGATGCATCAGCGTAGATTGGCACGACCATTGTGCCCCAGAAGCCTGCAATGAGGTGAACCGGGATCGCACCAACCACGTCGTCGATCTTGAACTTGTCCAGCATTGGGACAGCGAAGACCACGATGATACCACCAACAGCACCGATCCAAAGCGAACCAAACAGGGTCGGCTCAAGCGGGCTGGCTGTGATCGATACCAGACCGGCAAGAGCGCCGTTCAGAACCATCGTCAGGTCGGGCTTTTTGTACATGACCTGGCTCATGATCAGTGCTGCTACAGCACCGGCAGCAGCCGCCATGTTGGTGTTGGCAAAGATACGACCCACATCTGTGATGTCGCCAACGGTACCGGCCGCCAACTGCGAACCACCGTTGAAGCCGAACCAACCCAACCACAAGATGAACGTACCCAGTGTGGCGAGTGCAAGGTTTGAACCTGGCATCGGGATGGTTTTGCCATCTTTGTACTTGCCGATACGAGCACCCAGAACGATGGCACCTGCAAGGGCCGCAAAGCCACCGGCTGCGTGTACAACAGTTGAGCCGGCGAAGTCATAAAAACCAGCTTCGGACAACCAGCCGCCGCCCCACTGCCAGGATGCACCAATCGGGTAGATCAGGCCTGTCAGGATGACAACGAAGATCAGGAACGGCCACAGCTTGATACGCTCGGCTAAAGTACCGGATACGATGGATGCCGTCGTTGCACAGAACATCAACTGGAAGAAGAAGTCGGATGCAACGGACGCATAATCGAGTGCGGCATCGGCAGCAGCCAGACCAACAGGCTCAAGCTCGGTCGGAGAGAACGTGCCAAACCAGCCTTGGAAGATCCAAGCGTCGCCCGGATACATCAGGTTAAAGCCAACCAGCCAGTACATGATCGCGGACAGTGAATAGAGAGCGATGTTTTTGGTCAGCTGTGTGGCCACGTTCTTGCCGCGCACGAGGCCTGCCTCGAGCATCGCAAAACCGGCAGCCATCCAGAAAACAAGAAAACCGCCGATCAAGAACAGTAATGTGGTCATCAGGTATGGGCCGATTTCGTCAAACGACGGGGCCGCATCTTGCGCCAGCGCAAAAGTTGGCAGCAGCGAAACCGCCGCGCCTACCGCTAAGTATTTTGTTAGTTTCATAATATTGTCCCTCAGTTCACGCGATCAAAGCGCGTCGTCGTTGGTCTCGCCGGTGCGCACCCGAAGGGCGCCTTCCACGTCGAGAACGAAAATCTTGCCGTCACCGATTTTCTCGGTTTTGGCAGTTGCGGCGATGGTTTGGACGACCTGATCAGCCATGCTGTCTTGCACAACGATCTCAAGTTTGACCTTTGGCACGAAGTTCACAGCATATTCTGCGCCACGGTAAATTTCAGTGTGGCCGGACTGTGAGCCAAAGCCTTTGATTTCAGACACCATCATCCCGCGCACACCTACGGTGGTCAGCGCTTCGCGGACCTCCTCAAGCTTGAACGGTTTGATTGTTGCAATGATGAGTTTCACGTTCTTCCCCTTGCAAAATTCTATTGCGGAACGCCAATGCCGACACCCGCTTGCAGGAAAAGACAAAGCCCGCCCTGACCCGATCAGCAAGATTGCTGCAGGTGCGAAGGGGCTAGTTTTCACCGCTACTTGCACAATTTTTGCACAAATTAGTCAGTTTGATTAAAAATTAAGCGATCAAAAAAGGCGAATCGGACGCAGCATCACCCGCGACATTCCCTGACAGGCCGTTTATGGTACCCCAAAATAGAACAACACAGTCAATCGAGCAGAATATGAGTGGACCCGGCAATAAACGCCCCCCTTTGGTGGCCGACAAGCGTTATGCCGCGAAGCCGGCTGCGAAAAAGAAAGCAGCGCCTGCAAAGAAAACCGCCAAACCGGCGGCACGGCGCAAGGCGACCCCTCGCAAAGCAAAGCCGCGCGGCTTTGTCAGTTGGTTGCTCACACCGTTCCGGTGGCTTTTTCGGCTGATCTGGGCGTTCACGTGGCGCATTGGGCTTGTGGTTAGTCTTATTGTCGCAGGGTTTTCATTCTACTTTGCCTCCCAAATGCCTGCGATGACCGATTTGATCGATGGCCGCGCGCGTGGTTCTGTTACCATCACCGACCTGCGCGGCGACGTCTTTGCATGGCGCGGCGATCAATTCGGCGGCATGGTGACAACACAGACTGTCTCTCCGCATTTGCACAACGCTGTCGTCGCCACCGAAGACAAACGTTTTTACCGCCATTTCGGCCTTTCGCCGCGCGGCATCGCGTCCGCCGTACGCATCAACTTGAGCGAAGGGCGCGGCCCGTTGTCAGGCAACGGCGGTTCAACGATCACCCAACAAACCGCAAAACTGCTGTGCCTTGGCGTACCATTTGACGCGAACCGTTGGGAAACCGAAGCAGCCTATGAGGCAGACTGCCGTCGCGGTTCACTGTGGCGCAAAGCCCGCGAAGCGATGTTTTCGGTCGGTATGGAAATTGCCTACTCCAAAGAAGAAATCCTCACGATCTACTTGAACCGTGCCTATCTTGGCGCAGGCAGTCGCGGGTTCGAAGCTGCAGCCCAGCGCTATTTCGGCATTTCAGCCGCCGAGGTTAGCCCCGCGCAGGCCGCCATGCTTGCCGGACTATTGACAGCACCATCAGCAAACGCGCCCACGCGCAGCCTTGAACGCGCGCAGAACCGCGCCGCCACTGTGATCGGCTTGATGGAAGATCAATCCTACCTGACCGCGGCCCAAGCCCGTGATGCCCTGACAAATCCCGCGACATTGTCTGATGCCGCGCGCGCAAGTTCAGGCGGGTTCTTTGCTGACTGGGTCATGGACAGTGGTCCTTCGTTTTTTACCAATAACACAACCGAAGATGTGATTATCCGCTCGACCTTGGATCAACGCATACAAACCGCTGCAGAAGACGCGCTGATATCAGTGTTTGAAAACGACGTGCGCGAAGGGTCAGAGGCCCAAGCAGCAATCGTTGTCATGTCGGCTGACGGAGCGGTGCGCGCGATGGTCGGCGGGCGCAATATCAGTGCGACTGGCGTTTTCAACCGCGCCACCCAAGCGCTCCGGCAAACCGGATCGGCCTTTAAGCCATTCATCTACGCGGCCGCCCTCGATCTGGGCTGGTCGCCCTATGACATGATTGATGACGCGCCAACGTGCTGGACCAGACGCGGGTCGCCACAGTGGTGCCCCGAAAACTACGATCGCGAATTCAAAGGGCCCGTCACAATGGTTCAGGCCTTAGCGGAAAGCCGCAATATTCCGGCGATTCTTATTTCTGAAAGCGTAGGCCGCGAACTGGTCCGCAATGTCGCCGCCGGTTTCGGCATCGACGGTGATCTGGCCGCTGGCCCGGCTTTGGCGCTGGGTGTGTCAGAAAGCACATTGCTGGAAATGACTGGCGCTTTTGCGGGTATCCTTAACGGCGGATCAGAGGTCACACCCTACGGGCTGACCGATTTACGCTTTATGGGCGACAATACTACGCTGATGGACGCCCAAGGCGCTGGCATCGGCGAGCGGATCATCCGCGAGGACGCGGCGCGACAATTGACATGGATGATGACGAAAGTCGTTGAAGAGGGCACAGGCCGCCGCGCGCGGATTGAAGGTTGGGACATCGCAGGCAAATCCGGCACGACGCAAGGATCGCGCGATGCTTGGTTTATCGGCTTTACAGGTGATTATGTGACCGGTGTCTGGATGGGATATGATGACAACAGCCGTCTGACGGGCGTCACAGGTGGCGGTCTGCCAGCTACGATTTGGCGCGAAACGATGGTGCGTGTGCTGGACGGGATGCAACCAACTCCGCTGCCCATGACGATCCCGCAACGCCCCGCGACTGCCGGCATCCTTGAAAGCCAAGGTGGTGAAGTGCTTGATCAAGCGATCTTGAATCTGCTCGACAATATTATGTCTGGTGGGACGAACTGATAACACCGCACCTTTGACGTTCAAAACTGCGGCAAAGACCGCCCGCGATGCGCCAATTGCCGCAAGCGTCCCTTGCGCGTCAAACAGCACGCACGGACGTAGACGTTTTCTTTATGCGACACTGCGATAAATCAAGAAGGGCGGTTCTATTCACACTATCGAGAATTTGTATAAGCTGGCGCAGCGCCATCAAAAAACCACGACGGGACACCGACACTATTATGTCTGACGAACTCAACGCCAAAGGCCGCGCCGAATTACGCGAAACACGCCGCAAAAGTCGCTCGCTTTATTGGATGGTCGCCCTTTTCAGTTTTTTCGTGAATATGCTGATGCTGACTGGCCCTCTGTATATGCTCAATATCTATGACCGTGTGCTCAGCTCGCGTTCCTTTGAAACACTCATCGCGCTTTCGGTTCTGGTGGCCTTTCTTTACGGGATGATGGGTATCCTTGATTTCGTGCGTGGTCGTGTCATGGGCCGTGTCGGTGCGCGGTTTCAGGCCAGCTTGGATCGCCGCGTTTTTGCTGCTGTTCTTAAAGCCACCACTTTGCACCGCGCCCCGCGCGAAGCAGCAACAGGGCTGCGCGATCTTGAGGCTGTGCAGCGGTTGATCACATCGCCCGCACTTATGGCCCTGTTTGATCTGCCGTGGGCGCCGCTATTCTTTTTTGGAATATTCATTTTTCATCCGCTCATGGGATTATTGGCCATTGCGGGCGCAGTTGTCTTGTTGATCGTCGCACTTATGAACCAATTCATGTCCCGCAAACCGCTAGAGGCTGCTAATGCGGCCAGCTTTGCGTCTGAACAGCTTGGTGCGCATATCCGCAGCGAAAGCGAAATGGTCCATTCATTGGGCATGCGTCAGGCCGCATTTGACCGCTGGCAAGTGGCCCGCGGGCAATCACTGGATACCACGATTGATGCCGCTGACACCGCTGGAACGTTTACTGCCGTGACCAAGTCCTTCCGGCTGTTTTTGCAATCAGCGATGCTGGGTTTGGGTGCCTATCTGGTTTTGATCAACGAGCTAACGCCAGGCGCAATGATCGCAGGTTCGATCCTGTTGGGACGTGCGCTGGCGCCGATCGAGTTACTTGTGGGGCAATGGGCGATGTTCCAACGTGGCCGTGAAGGCTGGCGCAATCTGTCCGTCTTGCTGGGCCATATTCCGTCCGAGCCCACACGCACAACGCTTCCCAAACCCAAAGCAAGGTTGGTTGCCGACCAAGTCACTGTCGTCCCGCCCGGCGAAAGTCAGGCCGCCTTGCGGATGATCAGTTTTGAAATTCAACCCGGCCAAGCGGTAGGCGTGATCGGCACATCCGGCGCAGGCAAATCGACCTTGGCGCGTGTGCTAACGGGTGTTTGGCACCCTGCGGGCGGTAAAATCAGGCTCGATGGGGCCGCATTGGATCAGTATGATCCGGATGTTTTGGGCCAACACGTCGGTTATCTGCCGCAGCGGGTGCAACTGTTTGACGGCACCATCAAGGAAAACATCGCGCGCATGTCCATGACGCCTGACGATGGCAAGGTGATCGCAGCGGCCCAAGCTGCTGCCGCGAATGATATGATTCTGAAACTACCCGACGGCTATGATACCCGCGTCTCCGCGATCAACGGGCGGCTATCGGGTGGGCAAATCCAGCGCATTGGCTTGGCACGCGCCCTTTACGGTGATCCGGTCATTGTTGTTTTGGACGAACCGAACTCCAACCTCGACAATGAAGGGTCAATGGCGCTGAACAAGGCGATCAAATCGCTCAAGTCCGACGGCAAAATCGTTTTCATTATGGCGCACCGTCCCTCTGCAATTCAAGAATGCGACGTTTTGCTTGTCATCGAAAACGGCGTTCGCCGCGCCTTTGGCCCCAAGGACGAAGTGCTTGCGGAAATGGTCCAAAATCACGGTGAAATCCAGCGCAGCACTGGCAAAGCAGGAGGTGTATCATGAGCACTGATCCAACCGTCAAGCGCTGGTCTGCAAGCAAACATTTGGTGATCGGTGGCCTGACGCTTTTGATCTTGGTGGGCGGCTTTGGCACATGGTCCGTCATGGCCCAAATCACCGGCGCAATCATCACCTCAGGCCAGATCGAAGTTGATCGCAACAGACAAGTCGTCCAGCACCCCGACGGCGGTGTAGTCGAAGAAATCGTGGTCCAAGAAGGTGACGCCGTAAACGTAGGTGATTTGCTTTTACGGCTGGACGCAACTGCAATCCAATCCGAACTGGCGGTGGTCGAAGGCCAATTATTCGAAATTCTTGCCCGCCGCGCACGCCTTGAGGCAGAACGCGATAACGCAGCGACACTGACCTTCAGTCCGGTACTGATAGAGTCTATGACGGCCGAGGTGCAAACCCTGATGGACGGGCAGCTTCGGTTGTTTGAGGCGCGGGTGGAAACCAACAAAAGCGCCGCCGAACAACTGACACAACAGCGCGCTCAAATCGCCAGCCAGATGGGCGGAATAGGCGCGCAGCAGGAAGCCCTTTCAACCCAGCGCGAGCTGATTGCCCAAGAATTGGCCGACCAGCAAACCCTGCTTGATCGCGGCCTTGCCCAATCCAGCCGCGTGCTCGCCTTGCAGCGCGAAGAGGCCAGCCTTCTTGGTACGGTCGGTGAATTGACGGCCCAGCGCGCGCAAGCCGGCGAGCGTATGACAGAAATCGAATTGCAAATCCTCGGCCTGTCCTCTGCGCGCCGCGAAGAGGCAATCACCCGTTTGCGCGACCTACAATTCAACGAGCTTGAACTGTCAGAGCGACGCCGCACCCTGCGCCGCCAGCTTGACCGTCTGGATATTCGCGCTCCCGTCTCCGGTATTGTGTACGGGTTACAAGTTTTCGCGCCCCAGTCAGTCATCCGCGCCGCTGATCCAGTGATGTTCTTGATCCCACAAGACCGTCCGTTGGTCATCGCCACCCAAGTGCAAGTCGTCGATGTCGATCAGATTTTCGTTGGCCAAGAGGTCACATTGCGCTTTTCCGCCTTTGATCAGCGCCGCACACCCGAATTGCAGGGCAAAGTCACACTGGTTTCAGCGGACGCATTTCAGAACGAAAACTCTGGCCAGTCCTATTACCGCGCCGAAGTAGAATTGGACCCCGGTCAGATGGACCGCCTGCCCGGTGACTTGACCCTGATCCCCGGCATGCCAGTCGAAGCATTCGTGCGCACTGCTGACCGCAGCCCGATGGATTACCTGATCAAACCACTGGCCGATTATTTTACCAAGGCCTTCCGCGAGCAGTGATTGCACCTGACCATTTTGCCCGCTAGCGTCGGCGCAAATAACTGGAGAATTGCGATGAGCATGATTGAGACAAAACTGGCCGAACTTGGCGTCACGCTGCCTGATGCACCCGCACCTGCTGCGAACTATGTGCCCTTTGTTGTGGCTGGTGATCTGGTCTACGTCTCTGGCCAAATCGCGGCAAATGCGGACGGTATGATCAAAGGCAAACTGGGTGATGACATGACCGCTGAAGACGGTGCCGCCGCCGCCCAAACCTGTGCTATCTCTCTTTTGGCACAACTGAAAGCTGCTTGCGGCGGCGACATCGACCGCCTTGTACGCGTTGTAAAATTAGTAGGCTTTGTGAACTCTACCCCCGATTTCGGCGACCAACCCAAGGTGATCAATGGCGCATCTGATTTCATGGTTGCAGCGCTGGGTGACAAAGGCCGCCATGCACGTTCCGCAGTCAGCGCTGCCAGCTTGCCGTTTGGTGTCGCGGTCGAGATCGAAGCGATCTTTCAGATCAAATGACCCTGCCCGCGTCCTTTTTTGCCCGTCCTATCACCCACCGCGCCTTGCATGATCGCAAGGCGGGGCGTGTGGAAAACAGCCTCAAGTCAATCGCGGCCGCAATAGAGGCTGGCTACGGCATCGAGATCGACGTGCAATTGACAAGTGACGGTTATGCGATGGTTTTTCACGACGATCAGCTGGATCGGCTCACCGGTGAAACCGGACCTGTTCGTCAAAAGTCGCGGCAGGAACTCGAGGCTATCGTGATATCAGGTGACGGCGGCACGATCCCGCGGCTGGAAACAGTCTTGGACATGGTTGCGGGTCAAGTCCCGCTACTCATCGAGATCAAAGACCAAGACGGCGAGATGGGTCCGGACGTCGGCCCGCTCGAAACAGCAACCTGCGCCGCGCTTAAGACCTATAAAGGCGATGTGGCGTTGATGTCATTTAACCCGCATGCCGTCGCCAAATGCGCGCAGCTGGCGCCAGATATTCCTCGCGGGATCACGACATCAAGTTACGAAGGCATCTTTTGGCCAGAAGTCCCCGCAAAAACCCGCGATATCTTGCGCGAAATACCCGATTACGACCGTGTTGGTGCCTGTTTCATCAGCCACGAATCCACCGATCTTGACCGCCCCCGCGTGGCCGAGCTGAAATCCAAGGGCGCGCACATCTTCACGTGGACCATCCGGTCAGCCGCCGAGGAAGCAAACGCACGCCGCATCGTCGATAATGTCACCTTTGAAGGCTACTTGGCTTGACGACAGCGTTGATGCACCCAAGTTGCATGGTATGACCGACGCACCTATCGAAATCAC
>Ga0208660_1000201_pt1 | contig 23393 bp, 36 predicted proteins | sample DEB08_DNA_13_FD_184527 | JGI IMG/M metagenome (GOLD analysis project Ga0208660, IMG submission 184527) | Aqueous microbial communities from the Delaware River and Bay under freshwater to marine salinity gradient to study organic matter... | ecosystem: Environmental > Aquatic > Marine > Coastal ... | reverse complement strand
CAGCATCAGTTGGTAGGCTTAGCGTATCGCTAGAGCCACCCGATGTCATATTGGGGCTAGATGTGTCTGTATTATTATAAAATGTAGTTCCTTGTGGGTCTACTATCTTAACAAGTATTCTTGAATTTCCCGAAGCCCAACTTAAATCACCAGAAGCATAAGTAGATGTATCTGTAAGTGTTACGTTTTTGGCTGCGATAGACTCACCTGTTGTGAATGTTATGTCTGTTGATTGAGTTGCCATTAGTTATAATTTGTTAAATACAAAGATACAAAAAAGGTGGGAACTGATATGAACCCACCTTTAATATAAAATATATGTTTAAATTACTGACTACTCATCAGTTATTTTAGACTGCATAGCAAGTTTCAACATTCTTATTAAATAGCTTTTTAGATTAAAACCATTGAACTCTACATCTTGCTCAATCATTTTAACTACGCCACCTTTACCTTTTGCTAATTGGTTTTCTGACTTTTTATCATCTAAGAATAAATAAGCACCCGATTGAATAAGAATACCCGCATCCTTAGCCGCTTGTACTAATTCATTTGGACTAAAGCTATCAATTACATCTGGATTTTCTTCTACGATATAATCATCTCCTATTTCTCCGTTTAACTTGTAAAGGATGTCATTGTAGACTTCTTTACCCGTTCCACCTGATTCACAACAATAATTAACTAATACATCTTTCGATAATAGTCCTTTTCTTACTTTTAAGGCGATTACAGGCTCTTTAGTGTCAGCCCATAGTATTTGTCTAGTCAACTTATCAAACTTGATAATATTAAGCGTAAATGCTCTGTTTATCTGTATTCTAGTTTCTAGTCTAGGGTCATTGATAATCTCTAGTACTTCTTCTGGATTTCTTCTAGCGTGAGAAATTAAATCCATTTTAAGTTCCTTCTCATTCAATGGAACATTGTTTCTGTCTAAAGTGTTTCTACCTAGTAATTCAGCTAATTGAATTAGGTTTTCTTCTCTAGCTTCAATAATAAACTGAATTGCTTTGTGAGTTAATTCTTCTGAATCAAATCTTTCTTCCGCATCTTTAGCTTCTGATTCTTCTGTAAAGATTACTTCTGCATTTGGGTTTCTTTCTGGATTGCTACCGTTAGAGTTCATTGCTCTTAAATACTCAATAAGCATTGAATTTCTTTTCGGGTCTAAAATCATTATCTTATCATTGAATGTGATTTTAGGTGCGGAGATTAATCTGAAATCTTCTTCGCCTTTGTAGTTATTCCACTCATCCATGTATATACTACGCTGACCGTTACTAGGGTTGTAAACTGCTATACGCTTGTTTATAACTCCCGTCTTAGGGTTTTCTACGTTTATAATGTCTTTAGCTGGAATTGATACACCTCTGTTTGCGCCACTTCTTCGTGGGTCTAGTGCAACGTGTCTTTTGTCTAGTACGAATGTAACGTACTTCTCTAATTGTGCCATAATACTTTATTAAATTAAAATTTGTAAATACAAAATTAAACAATTTTTAACAAACAAAAAAAGCCCCAATGTTTCCATCAGGGCTTTTAATAGTTTATATAAGGTTAATTCTAGTTAGCCTTAAAGATACCATATCGGTTAGCAGCGAATCCTTCAAATCCTCTATCACAAGTCATATGAACGTTAAGTTCAGCAACATCTGATGTTGGTATTTGTGCTAATCCACCTGTTTCCCATTGACGGAATCCCATATTAGAACCTTTAGTCTCTAAGTAGTTTAATCTTAAAGAAGGTACTGAAGATGTTCCTCCACCAAATTGTGGTACGATTACGTTATCAGAAGGAATTACTAAGCCCATATTAGTGAACTTTTGTCCTTCAGCTCCTAGACCCCAAGGCTTATCAAAGATAGATAAGTGTTTTTTATCGAAAGAAAATCCACCGTAAGTGATTTCTCCGAATCCAAACGCTACGCTTCTTGAATCAGAAGGAGTTCCGTTGTAAGAAATACCACCTGCTTGGAAGCCAGTTGTAGTTCTCATAAGGTTGTCAATTTCAACAGAAAGAGTATGACCAACCCACATTGTGTTTTTTCTACTTCCTTCGTATTTAACCAACTTAGCAGCTAAACTATCGAAATCACTTAAAGCAAACGAACCAACGGTGTAAGTCTCTACGTTTCCGTAAGCCTCCATCCAAGGAATAAGACCTTGACTTCCCAATACGGTTCCGAATGAACCATCTGTAGAGTTAGCCAAAGTAGTGTTAGTTACTTGGTCACCAATCAACATAGACTGCTCTAATTCTACCATAAGCACTTTGTAAGCGTCATAAACAGCTTCGTTGTACCATCCGCTAGAGTTACCATCTTTACCTAAGTTCTCGAACCAAGTTTCAGTAGCAGTTTCTCTGTCTGTTACTTTGTGGTCGTTTCTTAGAGTTTGGATTGTATTCTTATATTCAAATACAGTCTTACTAGAAGAAGTTCTTTGAGAAGAAGCCTCACCCATTAAGTTGTAAGCGATTATAATAGTATCAGTAGTTGCTACTGCTGGAATAGCATCTGTTGGATTCAAAGGAATTACATCGTAATCCGCTCCTGACACACCCGTAACCAAACCTTTTACTCGGTTAGGGAACATTAATACGTCATTAACTCTTACAGGGTAAGTAGTTGTGTTTCCAGTTGCAACATAAGCTCCACCATTATTAGCGGCATCCCACTTATAAGCTGTTGCAATTGTATGAGTAACTGAAGCTCCTGCTGAACCTGCTGATTCTGCTCCTGCTAGTTTTACTACTTCCTTAATGTAATCAGATTCAACGTGAATATACTCGTTGTTATTGATTCCGTTCATAGCCATAGTCATCTCACAAAATCCAGAAATCATCTGGTTTCCGAAAGGATTAACTAAAGTTGGGTCGATGTTTGGTTTACGAATCGACTGGTCGTATGTCAAAGCAAGCGAATCAACGTATGTGTTGTTTGTGTAATTCGCTGTAGTTGCTGGTGTTGTATTAAATCCCATTTTTATTGTTTAAAAAAATTGTTTTACATAATTGTCGGTATATGGGCTTTTCTATATGCGTCTGCGTTCCTATCCTTAGCAACCTCATTAGGTTTGGCTGTGGTTTCGGGTAAAGATGCATTAGTTAAGTCATTAACCGCTTCTTTTTTATTCTTAGCTGAATTGTGCTCCAACATCTTCTTATGAATACCAGACCTTAACTCTGGGTTTTGCCAAATTAAATTCTCGACTGTGACTGCTAAACCTTCGTCCTTAACACGATTTTCTATAGAGCCGTTTTCGTCAATTAATAATTTGAAGTTATTCTTAAAGATGTCTCCTAAAGCTTCATTCAATGTGCCTACGTTTTCTTTTGATAACTCGTATTGTATTACGTCATCCCCTACTTTAATATCGTAAGCACTATTATTATTAAAGTAATCATTAACCTTTGCCTTAAACTGTCTCTCCGCTTTCGGAAGGAATGTTTGTAGCCTTTTTTCTTCTTCTTGAGCCGTTATCCTTTGTTCATCCTGCGGATTCATAGGTGGCTTTGCATTTTCTTGTCTTTCTTTTAGCTTACCTAAGTAAGTTTCAGCCTTTATGTCTAAGTCAGCTTTCGCTCGTTGATGCTCCCTGTCCTCTGGTGTAGAGTATTCGTCATACAAAGCGTCATAATCATTCTCTAACTTAGCTATTAGCTTTTCTTCTGATACATTAGGAAAATCTAATTTATATCCCTCTAACACAACATCTAATGCTTGGTTTACATCGTTTAAATCATAATTATCGTAATCTCTAGTTGCTAAAGACCAATAGCTGTTATCATTTAAGTCGTACCCTTGCGCTTCTAACTCTCTCGCTCGTTTGATAAAATCACTTTCTGCTGTTACATTTGATTGTGATTCTAACCATTCTTGCTTTTGAGCCTCGAAGTCTTCTTGTGTTAAATAACCTAATTCTTTGGCTTTAGAGCGCACCAAATCTTCATTTAGTTTTGGTGCTTGCTCCTCAACCGCTGGAGGTTGGGACACGTTATCTTCTGCGACAGCCTCTTCCACCATCACATCTTTTATAGGTTCTTCCGTTTCTGCAACGGGAGTTTCGTTTTCTACTACTTCAGTTGCCTCTTGTGCAACCTCTTCTGATTTCAAAGAACTATATTCGTCCTTGCTTTTTCCTAAGCTAGTGTTTATTTCTATTCCGTCCATAATAAATTAAATTGATATATACAAAATTAATAAGATTTTTTAACAAAAACCTAAGCCTGTGTTTGACCCGTTGATGCGGCTCTTTTCTGTGCGTCATCTGCTGGTCTAGGTGTGCTTCTTGCAGGCTGCGGTATTCCCCGCTGACCGCCACCACCACTAGGTACGGAATTAGGCTTAGATGTTAATGAAGAAGATGTTCTTCCACTTGGAGTGTTGTTTAATACCTCTGTTTCTGCGTCCATATTCATACTTGTTTTTATCAAGTCTTGGTCTACTTCGCCTTTTAAAACAGTTCCTAATCTTCCTTCGCCCGCTTTTACTTTCTCTAATTCAGCCTTAAATTGATACTCAGCTTGCATTTTTTGCATAGCGAAACTATGCTCTATTTTCATTAATTCTAAGTCTGCTGCTTTTGCCGCTTGATTACTTTGAATCTGAATTTGACCATTAGCTTGCTGTAATTCAATAGAGCGCTGATGCGCCTTCTGCATAAACTTGTCTGCCGCTCTAGCTAGATATTCGTTAGCTGCTTTATAGCTTCCCGCTTCTAATACCTCTCTTGACCTATTAGCTTCTGCCACTGATATTTGCCCTTGTTGTATCGCAATTTTAACAGACTCTTCAAACAATGCTTTTTGTTGTTCTGACGGCTTAAACTTAATTGATATGCCTAATTCAGCATTTGTAAGTTCTTTACTTGCTTTAAGCACTTCTACTCGCAAGCTACCCATAGCCATTTTATAGCCGTTAACTTTTATGCCTCTAGCTATATTATGCTTAATCATTAAAGCTATCCTATCTGATGTGCGCTCTATGATATTAGTGTATGCGTCTGTAAGTTGTTTTGTTGCGGAGTTATAAGCAGATTCTCTATTTTCTTCTACGCCTACTAAAGCACCTTTAGCCGCTGCCGTTCCATCAATAGTAGGGTTTATACCACTTACTTGATACATTTGACTCACCCAATGATTGTATATCCCTACTAATCTCTCTACGTCTGATGATAACCCGTTTTCTAATTCTCTTATAGGAGGTTGACCCGTTAAGGTTTGAGGTCTACCATTCTTATCGTGAGAGCGGTAGTATATTCTACCCGTCTTATCGTAAATCTCTGCTAGTCCTTTGTCGTCTACCAAACCGCTACCCATTCCAGATGTAACCCCTTGTAGGGCGGAAATATCTATTGCAACGTTCTTTGGTCTTGCCTGACTAATTAAGTGCTGTATCTTCTGCTCTATATTAATCATTTGACGTACATAAGGAATCATTGATTCAGTCATCCCTTGACTCATAGTATCTTGCACGTTAGGCGTATAGAATACTATGTCAAATTCTGCATTAGTGTCAATTACCTTGTCCTTAATGCGTCTTACTATGTCGTTTTTCTTTTTGTACCCGAAACATTTATTTGTATCGCATACTAAGTAACCCTCGTAAATGTCTATAACAGACTTTCTAATTACTTCTGTTACGCCTCTTTTCTTAACTTTCTTTCCTTCTTCATCCTCGTAATACTCTGTGTAATTACTAGGTACTTTATCAAATGATACGCTATTTCCCTTCTTAGACTTTTTCTCTCTCCATACCTTGTGGTTTTCAGACTTGAATTGCCCAAACATAACAAGAACATTAAAGTTATCATATTCATTTGAAGTTATCCCTTCTTGGTAGTAAGAACCAAATGACCAACTCTGATTAGATACGCTTCCTTTATTTCCTGCATATCTCTTTGCTATGTCAAATAGTTCTGATTCTGATAACTCTCCGTTTGAACGTTGTCTTAGTTCATTTATAGTCATCTCTAGCACTATGCCCACATAGGTTGCGTCTGATGCGTCTGGCTTAGTGAAATAAGAGTATATTAAGTTTTTTCTGTCTATTGCTTCTGTTATAATGTTACCGTTTATATCGAACCTAGTCCAAGTTCCTGCGCTGTCTAAAACGTGCAAATCCCTTGATATAGTTTTCTTTATTTCCTCGAAACTATTGTTTGCGTAAACATATCGTATTCCATTTTCAATAGACTCTTCTTCTTCTGTTTTCCAATTTAATTCTGCATCAAATTGTACTTCGTCTATTGTGTCTGGAGCGTCTTTTACCTCTTCTTTTATCTTGTCTAAGCCCGATGTGTCTTGACCTTGCGCTTCCATCTTAGCGATAGCGGCTTTAATCTTAACCTTACCGAACATCTCTTTCATTCGGTTATCTAACTTGTCTGTACTGTCCTTGTCTATTGCCGTAGCAATTACATCGTAAGGTCTGTCTATTAGCTTGTTAGAAGAAATGTTGATTAGGTTCTTTAATACCCCTGCTGCTGCGGGAGTGAAATCTTTAGATAATAATGATGTATTACCATCTTCTAAAGTATCTCTGTCTTTATACTCCTCAATTGAAGGCGTACCCATAGCAAAGTTCCGTAAAGTAACGAACTTCTTTCTTTGGTCGAAAAAGTTATTAGCATCCTTACTATGCTCACCCCACATAGCCCTAAGATAAGCTAGACCATACTCTCGTGTAGCTTTCTTCTCTTCAGAATCAAATGGGTTTGGGAATCCTCTAAAGGATTTTTGAGCTTTTATATTATCCAAGTTGCTGAATTTCTTTTTACAAAGATACTAAAATTAAGATTAATTAACTATAAAGTTATTTAACCTTATATATCTTATGAAAACTCATTACATTAAAGTCTGCGGGAGCGGATAATTCTGACGTATCTATATTCATTCTACTCATTTTACACGCTAGTATTGCTATCATATATGCCACCGTTGCATCGTAGGGAGTCCAATTGTCTACCTCGAAATCTTGTAAATCTTCTATTAGGTTAGGGAATGGCATTGAGCCGTAAGCAGGGCTACCCGTTTGGTCTACTTCAATATAACCTATATCATCTACAATATGCGCTCTAGTAACGTTTACTAGGTTCTCTCGTATTCCTCCATTAGTTGCGTTATAAAAGCCTCTTTCTTTAAACTTTTTCTTTTGGTCTTTCTCTAATTCGTTATACATTAGGTATTCTTCACATCTCTTATTCTCGAAATGACGAATCAATACTGACCCTGCGTTATTCTCTACGAACACTCTAGCTGAATAGAATACAGCCATCATTATCATATCCTCTGCAAAGTCTGTTGGGTGGTCTTGTCTATATAGATATTCGCATACAGCTTTAGGTGTTTTATTTCCCATATAACCTATATCAAGAACTGCGTAAGCTGCGTTATCTGAGCCGCTTCCTACTACGGGTGCTTTAAGGTTTGTAGGGTCAATACCTATTCTAACGTGTTCTCTTGTTGGTTCTCTACCGTATTCTGATATTCTGTATTGGTTTCTATCTTCTGTTGGCGGCATCCACGCAACAGTCCATCTACCGTTTTCTTTATCTTCTTGAAAACCTACTTCGTTTTCTTCTCCGTTTTTCCAATAGAAGTTACCTCGTCTGTTTTCTGCGTAAATACCTTCATCTTCGTTATATTGTGATTGCTGCTGTATCTTAGCTAACGCCCAAGGACTTGCTGTTGATTCCATTAACCACATATCAGATTCTCTTAATGGATATTTCCTTCTGTATGATATAAGCTCAGAGCCACTTAATCTAGCCATTTCAGCTTCGTGAAACCTTCTAGCGTATTCTCTATCTGAATACCCCCACTCATCAACCTTATACCCGTAATCAGCAGGTATAAAGAGTTTTCTTAATCCACTTATAGTTCTACCAAGTAAAGGGTCTAATGTCTTAACATTTGAGTTATCCCAAATCTTTTTAAATCTAGCACCCCCAAATCTCTCCATATCCTCTACGGTTGTAGTATGCAAGGACTTACCTACCACCTTATCCCTAGACATAAAGCATTTAGAGTTTACCTCCCAACGCTCATCTACTTCTGCTACACCTTTCTCTACCTTTCCTTCCTCATCGTAGTACCCAAATCTAAATCCCAATCCATCCTGAGCCATGTTGTTTGCTGGAAACGGTTTAATCCAAGAGTCTAATACATATTGATATTCCTTTGTTTCACCCTTAGAACTTTTCTTTTGAGGTGCTGTAAAATAAATTGCATTGCTTCTTTTTGTTTCCCCTGTATCAATAGGCTTAAAGAAGTCTGGTAGTCGCTGCCAAGATTCTTGTATTTTCAAGAAAATCTCTATTGCGTCTTTGTTTGTTTTTGATTGTATGGAACACTTCGCACCCTCCAGCATCATTGCTATTGTATAGCATATAGATGTCGCTAAACTCGTCTTCCCAAATCTTCTACAAGTCCCCCAAACCGAACCTAACGAGTCTTTATCGTTCTCTGTGCAGTCCCAATGATAAAACGCATCTCTCTGTGCATCAATGAAATCTGGAGTTGTGTATGTACCATCATTAACGGATGGTATTATCCACCATTGGAGCATAAAGTAATGCTTACCCGTTACATATTCTAATTGGTCGCCATTATAGAAGTGTATTCCTTCGTCTAGCCTTCTTTGTTCTTCTGCTACAAATTCTATTAGTTCGCTTTCAGATAGCGTGTCTATTATATCCCTATCGTGTAGTGGAAACTTTCTATCATCCTTCTCTAAACCAAAATTAAACACATCGCCAACATCTGGCGGGTCGGGTCTTACATAATCATAGTCACCTACTCGTATGTTTGTTTGGAAATCATAGTAAATTTCGTGACATTCCTCTATGCCCTTACTTGTCTTTTCTTTGTTGGGCATAGAACTCTGGTTTTAATTCGCTTGGCTTTAGTCTTTCTTTCTTTGCTCTCGCAAGTTCCGTGGGGTCAATTCTAGTTTCTAATTTATATATAGCATCGGTAAGCTTCTCCATTTTATCGCCCCACTTTATAAACTCATCGAAAGCGTCATCATCTTGACCGAATATTATCTTCACTTTACTAATTTGCCTAGATATATCATCCATTTGACTTTTCAGCGCAACATATCCCTCTAAATAAGGGCTTTCAAATACCTTTTTAAGTATTCGTTTTGCTTCAGGTAAATCAAGTTTATCTATATAACTATGCTTCATAATTCTGCTAGTACGTTATCTTCTTTTACAGCGTAATACTTATTACCATTAAACTCAAATGAGTTATACCCTCGCTTCATATAAATAAGCTGCGTGTCTTTCTTATATGAGTTTGAATACACTACCTTACCTAAGCCTTTTGTTACCTTTTCTTTTCTAGGTAAATAAATGCCGTTAAAGTCCACCCATTCTTCGTCATCATCCATAGCCTCCATTATAATCCAATCACCAAAAGGAATTAATTCATCCCCATTGATTACAGCGAAAATATAGCTAGAATGCGTGAATATAACATCCTTTCCATCTACTTGCATCCACTCGCCTTCAAATTGGTCTGATGGATAGTCGTTATCCTCTGCGTAGATTATAATATCACCTTTCTTTAAGTCGTAGCAATCAATTACGATTACACCCCTATCATTAGGCTGCTCTACGGTTTGCGGAATATATATACCGCTGTCAGTGGTTTCTTTCTTTGGCAGCTTCTTAATGCCTACAAAACCATTCGTAGGCACTTCATTTATCGCTCTTACATACTGAACGTATTCTGAATCTCGTAAAAGATAATAGAATATACCTTTTTCAGTTGTACCATTCCAATCTTCGCTAGAAAACTTTCTGTCATCTAGCCAACACATTCTATGGTCAAACCAAATCTTACCGTTAAGTTCTACATCTAACTTTGTGGAGTTTTCTACGACAATGCCATCGTGTGTCATATGCTTACCCTCGTGACCCCAATTAGAGTCAATTATAAGCCCATTCAATAGATTGGCTTTATCATCGTCTACTTTTACAGCGATGTAGTTTAAAATGCCTCCTTTAAGCATTTGGCAATATAAGATTGCTAGGTGGTTTTACCGTTGGTTCTGGTGCGTGAAAATTTACAGCAGAAAATGAATCCGTCTTAGCTACAATTATATCTGCGAACTCTAGTAATTCGTTAGGTTCTGTTACTCCTGCTCGAACAGCTAAGTCTAATGCAAATCTATAGGAACCCTCTAATGCTGATGCTTTTTGTAATTCTGCTTGAAATTCTTGCTGTGCGCCTTGCGCTAATTGCTGATAAGCCATATTAGCTTCTCGCTCTTTCTTGTCTGTCATATCTATTAAATTAAAGTTTTAACAAATATAAACAAAAAAGCCCCACCATACGGCAGGGACTTCTTAGATAACATGAAAAAAGATGTTCTTTATTATAGAGCGTTTACTAAGGCTCTAAATTCGCCTACGCTTATGCTTAGTTCGTATCGCTTATCTTGATTGCCTTCACTGTAAAATAACGTACAAGCCGTATCGCTTACTCTAACTACTCCCGTAATTTGATTTACATTAATTACAAAGCCTAATCCAGTTCCTTCTAGCAATTGAGTTCCGTATGTTGAAAACAACGAATCTTCTACATTAATGATTGCTGATTTTCTCTGACCTCTGTAAAAATACTTTACTTCTGAAGTTGTATCTCCCGTTTGAGGTGTTACTTTATAAATATCACCTTCCATTACAGTTGCGATTGTGTCGCTACTTTCGAATGATACAAGTACCATTGCCTTTTCTTGTGCGAATACAAATGATGTGCTAATCGCTAATATAAATAATGCTATAATTTTTTTCATTTCTTTTAGTTTAGTTTTCTTTTTACAAAGGTAATATTATTTTTTAACTCTTTTTCTTTTCTTGGCTTTACCGCCTCTAGCGTTTTTATCGCCTTTTGTATCGCTCTTACTTCCCCTGTTAGCTTTTACGGACTTTAATCTTAGTCCGTTCTTTGTGTGGCTTAAGTCACCCGTATCTTTACATACAATGTTTCGCTTACGCCTAGCTTTTGATAGTTCGGCTCTTTTTTTCTTTTGCTCAGGACGAGAATTTATCTCCTTATCCTTAGCCGCCTTAACCTTTCTAGCTTTTTTAGAATTTCTGTAATACTTTGCGCTATCACTTAATTGGCTATATGGTTTCTTTCTTGGTGCGATGCTACAAAGATAAGCATTTTATAACTTTAGCTAAAGTCACATTAAAACGTGACTGAGCCTTTTGTTAGAAACAATAAAAATTACTTGGTTAGTGCCAGTATATTTTCGATAAATTCAATTTCTTTATTCATAAGGACATATTTCTTTATAGTAATCTTCGTCTATTTCTTTAATAGCTAACTCCAATCTATTCTTGTCTAAAATAGACTGCTTTATTTCATGTTTTGTAGGGTTTATTCCTAAATCGGATGCTATGTGCATTTCGTGTAGCAAAACGTCTATATCTTCTCTATCTTGGTCGTCTGTATAATATCCCATTATCTAAATAGTTTTTGTGCTGTATGATTATTTAACCTTACTTTTATTCCGTGTGCTAAACACATTGACCTAAATTCCTCTATGTCTTGCGGAAATGGAATTACAATATCATCCCCTATAATAATTTCTGTTGGGTATATATAGTCGTTTAAATCTTTTGAGTATTCAATGCAAGGAATATATGCTATACCATCTCCGTTCTTTTCTTCTCGCAAAGTTCCTTCAGCTAAATGCCGCATCACAGTATCGGAGTCAAATACATCGCAATAAACTGACGTTATGGATATAAGCTGCTCCTTAAATAGCGGATTATTTGGTCTTAACCGATTTAACATTTTACTTAGCGAATCCATTACTTGTACATTTTGTATTTTTGTTTCCACAAATATATATTTAAAATCAATCAAATTACATTATGGATGAATTAATTTTTGGTAAAATACGCTCCATATCTTACGATAAGTATAATAGTGGGGATATTAGAACGTTTACATTTACCGTTGGTCAGCATATACGCTCTATGAGTGCTACGGTTACAAGAATAACATTTGACGAACTACACTTCATAAATACCAACACTCCTAGATACATTATATTCATTCAAAAAGATAGCGAGAGTTATGAAGAACAATGGAAGGGCGTGCCAGCGTACAAGGCTTTAATTGAGCAAGACTTGTCTATTTAGCTTCTTCTCTTTCTTTAGCGAGTTTATATTGGTAGGGGTTAATCTTTAGCCTTCTCATTCTTTTTTCGGGGTGGTTGTCTAGGTATTCTAATATCATTTCTTGCACGTCAATACCTTTTCCCATAGCCCAAGATAGGTTTCTTCTTACGTCTGACTCTAATGGCTCTGTTCCTAGTCTATGTATCCACATATTGTAAGACTTCTCATCCATCTGTATTAAGTCTTTACCGCCAAATTGCGCTGCATCAATAACGTATGAAGGGGATTTATTTAAAGCTAATGCAATAGCTATCACTTGACTTATGTTTAGTCTGTATAGAGGTGCTGATAATATCTCCCTTATTTCGTTTGTGCTAGTAGTTTTAGGTAAACTAAGCAGCACTTTAATGTCTTTAAATATAAGCCCCGTTTGTAATAGCTTATCTAGTAGAAATATTTTACTGTCGTCTTTTATCATTTAACAGCAAAAATAAATAATATAAGCGACATTAACGCTATGTTTCCCTTTCTTCTACCGTTATCTTAGAGTGTGTCATCATCCAAAAACTCTTGCTTTGCCCCTTTGTAGTAAATTTTTATGGCGTTATTGAATATTGTGAATATAAATTTGATTTTATATCTGCCCTGTTTGCCGATTGTTCACTTGGGTATAGTATTATTTCACTAAACCACATTTTGCTATTATAATTAGTGGAAGGGCTACTTGTTGCTCCAATATAAGGGTCATTGGCAAATGCTGGGGTATTAGTAGCTGTTGTAAATAATAATTCATTATTATGCCTTGCAGTCCATTCCCCCGACTTAGACATAGGATTATAGACATTTATATTAGTAAGAGGAGCTGTTGGTGTACCGATATTATGTCTTGTATTACAACCAAATGCGTCATAAATTACGCCATTGAAAGGGTAGTGGTTGGCTGTTGCTGTAAGATTATCAAATTTATGCAATCCATTATTTCTCACCCCATCATTTCTTAATACCTCAAACAACTCGCCCTCTGTTAATGCTGACAAAGACGATAAATTAAGGCGTTGGAAGACTTCATTTACTCCGCTAAAATAAATTGAAGGGTGTCCGCCCGAAACTTCAATAACTCCTGATGTTATTATTATTGGCTGTTGGCTTGTATTGGTTTGGTTAAGATTATTACCATTTCCACTCTGGTCGTACCAAGTTCTAACAAAACCCCATTCAGTAGCACCTATCCAAGATGATAGAGAAGTACCTGAGCCATCCTCACTTGTTAGGCTTAATTCATTGTTTGCGTCAGGATAAAAGTCTTTAACTGCATTATCGCTACTCCTTCTAATCTTCACTAAAGCTCCTGTATAATCAGTCCTTAATAGTCTTAATGAATAAGCTACTTCCGCATTTGGATAAAGGTCTAGTAAAATAGGCGTTGTTACCGATGATTCTAATCTAATATACCTCATTAAGCTAAAGTTCTTACGCCCGTTAGTGAAACATTTAAATTCTCACAACTAGCATTACTTGATATTGAAATGCTCACATCATCTCCTATCGCAACGGAATTGTCCGTTGAATGTGCTTGACTAACCTCAGATGTGCTAACAGAATTTGAACTACCTCCTAATGCAGTTGCGTTTATTGATACCGCAAGCGTACAAGTTCCACTTGTTGAAATTGTAGTTACTTCTGTTATTGTAAATGGGTATGCTGCTTTTAAAATTACTTTTTCTGTTCCGTCCTCTGGTGCTTTAATGAAAATAGAAGTTTGTTCTGTTTGGTCTAATGCAGGTTTATCACCTAAAGCATCAATCCTAGCCTCTATAACAGAAACGGTTTCATCTAAAGTTATTTTCTTTCCTCCTTGGAATATTATCTGACAAACACCATTAAAATCAATGATATTTTCTATAATTAAAGAGCTTAATAATATACTCACGCCAGCTTCTGTTGCAGAAAATAAACTGCCAGATTCAGCTTTTATAGCCGCTAAAGAATCTGAAGACCTATATCTATTTGTAGGTAGAAAAGTTTTAACAACTCTATATGTTCCTGTATCTATTACGCTTTCTATTGAAAAGGTTGATATTCGCTTTGTTTCTCCGTTAGTTAGAGTTAAGTTGGTTATTGAACTATTTGCAGACATAAAAATTGGTTTAAGGCAAAGATACTAAAAATAATACTACTTCTTCTTTCTTACGGTTCTTACAGGCTTAGTTCCAGTTGCCCTTGACCTAGTAACCGTCTTCTTCGGAGTAGTCCTCTTTTTTACTACGCTTCTTGTTAATGAGCCGTTTGACCCTACAGATGTATTTACGCTAACAGACCTACTTTTTGATTTCTTAGCGTTTACTTTGTTTTTTTTGAAAGTCTGAGATTTTATTGGATGAACTCTCTCACCTCTTAAATTGCTAAAATCAGTTAACTTGCTAGTGTCTTTAACGTTCTTAACGGATTTAGTCTTAGTCTTGTTCTTTGTTTTCTTTATAGAACTGTAATTGGTAGAACTAACTAAGCCTTTGCTAGTTCTTTTTACTTCAGTTTTCTTTTTTTTCTTTCCTTTCATAGGATACAAAATTAATAAAAATAATAACAATGTTCGTTGCTGAACTGTTGTCTTCGTCTAAGTTAAGGTAATATCCAAACCCTTAACGCACTGGTACGATACCGTTAAAAAAAATATACTTAAATAATGATAGATATTAAATTTAACTGCTGTATTTTGATTGAAATTGTCGCTTATATGCTACATTAATAGCTGTTTTTTTAGTTAATGATGGAATATTCATTCATCTGCTATATGTTTTTTTTTATCTCTTTTACTGTGTTTGTATAAAAAAAATGTTTATGTTTGCATTAACAACGAGTGCAGTCGTTAGAAAATATTTAAAATCCTTCCGTTAGTAGGCTCTGCACAGCCGAAAGCGTGAAGGATTTTTTTATACATAATAATTTATGAAAACAGGAAACATTGTAAAAGCTAAATTTACTGACGAGTTTGTTAGAATACATAACTCAATAGCTAGAAATCCGAAAATGTCAATGAAGGAGAAGGGTCTGTTATTGATAATAATGTCATTACCCGAAAACTGGACATTACACATAAGTCAGCTTCCCGCTTTTTGCGGAGAAGGGAAAACCGCTGTCAGAAATGCGTTTAAGTCCTTGAAAGAAAAAGGCTTTATTATTGAAGTTGAAATGAGGGCTTCCGATGGGAGGTTTAACGGGAAAAATTATATGGCTTACTACGAAAGTCAAACCATTGAAGAATTTATGGTAAAACGCTCTACAACCAAGGCAGATTCACCGCTTGCGGGTTTTCGGGATGCGGATAAACGGGATGCGGATAACAGGACACTACAAAGAAAGAACGTTACACTTAATAAAAAGAAAGAAAACAAAAAAGAAAAAAAAGAAAAAGAGCAGTTAGATTTTTCTTTTTTTCTTTTTAAGCTTAAGCAAGGTCAGCGCATACCAAAAACAGAAGTACCTAATCATTTATTAAATGAATTTAATTCTTCAACAGAAGTTTTGTATAATCAAGAAGAATCATATTACTTTATGCTACCATTTTAATAACAGCGAATTAAACAAAAGATTATATGGAACTAGTGTATATCGAATTAAAATGTATAATAATTAAATATTAAAACAATGGGAAGATTAACAGAAACAATGGCGTATTTAACAGCAGAACCCAATAAGTTTAGTAAGCTAACTAAGCAAGTGAACGGAGGATTCTTTTATTTATCATATATAACTCCAAATGATGATTTAAAAAAAGTTAGAAGTAAAATGAAGCTATATAAGAAGGATTAACTTATATTAACCTTTACGTTAGGATGTTTTATTTATGTTTGACTTAAATAAATAATTATGGAAAAAGAAGATAACCTTCAAACATTAAAAACTAAAGCTGAACTAGACTTAATATTCAGTAAGGACAGTAATACGGATAGATACATTTCTAAATGGATTGAGGTTAAAGGCGTTTCTAGCGATGTAATATGTTCTGCTATGTATTTAGATGGTAAGCCTCATACGATTACGTTTGACGAGGTTACAGTAGGCGAAAACAGACATCACAACTCAATAAGCATAAACATAAAAGAAGTAAAGCCATTATTTTATTTTATCTCTAATATTTTAAATAAATAAAGAATTATGGCGGAATATAATTATTAGTCAATAACATCCTCCTAAACAAAAAGGGTATATTTGATATATGAAATTTTCACTATTTTTAAACAACGGAGAACAAATAAATATAAACACAGAAGATTATACAGACCCTACTAGAACGGTTATGGAATACCTTATATCAATGCTAGAATATTATGAAGCAGAATTATCCTTCTGTGATGAAGAAAATGAATTACTGTATCAGCAAGTGGAATACAGTAAATTACTTACTGATTTGTTGAAGCCAGAGATAAAGAATTAACGCATTGCATAAGGTGCGTTTTAATGTTTCAATTTTAACCCTTATTAACATTTACGAATAGATATTATTAATACATTTGAATTATGATACAGATAGATAATATAGAAATAGACCCCACTGCATTAGTAGTGATGGGAGGGTTTGCTTTAGGGATGATTATAGCCCCTTTTGATGCCGCATTAATAAAAAGAGAATACAAGCTAGAATGGCTGTATCACACAGCTAAGTTTATACTAATGTTTTTACTAGGTGGTGCGTTATTACACCACGCTCTACCTAAAGATGGATACTTCGTTCCAAGACTTATAGCTTGTGCATTATCATACAGCATTTCCTTTGACTTGTTTTTAAACGTTTTAAGGGGAAAGGGAATGTTTTACATAGGACAAACTGCTTTTCTTGATAAGATGGCTAGAAAGTACCTTAAAACGGGTTTAAACTATGTTTTTGTAAGGTTATTAGCTGTGTTTTTGATTGGAGTGGGAATAGTAATACATATTTTATTAAATAATTAAGATATGAATACAACTAAAATAACATATGAGGGTTACGGTAAGAAAATTTCCGTTGAATTAGACCACGAAGATGTATCTATACAAGAAGTATTAGATGCTGTTGTTTCAATGCTTTATGGAAGTGGATTTCATAAGCAGACAGTAGATGACGGAATAATAGAATTAGCAGAAGAATTAAACGATAAATAATTAAATATAATGGATAAGAGATACATTAGAGAAGATTTAGGCTTAAAGAAAGCTAAGGATTACAAGGGAGAGGTTTATTTTTACCCTGACGAAGAAGATTTTGTTGGGTTCTTTATAGAATCAGAAGATAAAACTCACTTTGTGTTTATACCGTCAGAGCCAATAGACAGTTTATCAAGTAAAACGGCTTTTGAAAAAATATTTAAGTAGATATGAAAGATATGGTTTTCTTAGTACTGTTAGCTGTATGTATAGTTGAATACAGAGAAAGACCTAGAATAGACTTCGGTAGGAATGTTTATCTGTGGTATGGTAGAGATAATCGTAAATGTATAAAGATATTATAATGGAATATAAAATAGAAAAACAAGCTAAAGGCACTCGAATATTATTTGGCGACGAAGTAAGAGATAGATACACGCTATTAAATAAAATGATAGCTACCGTTGAATCTTACGGTTTTCAGGGAATACAGCTACCTAGCGTAGAGCCGTCAGAGATATACGTTGATAAAGCGGGTTCTGAGGTTCTTAATCAAATGTGGGTATTTCCAGATAAAAAAGGAAGGAATGTATGCTTACGACCAGAAGCAACGGCAACCGTTCAATTAATTGCTAATCATTTTTGGCAAGCTAAAAAAGAAATAAGAGTTTGGTATTTTGAGAAATGCTGGAGATACGAAAAACCGCAAAGGGGCAGATACAGAGAATTTTGGCAGTTCGGTTGCGAAGTAATAAACCCATCTACTGATTTAATCAAAGAAGAATTAATAGACATATCTAAAGAACTTTGTGAACTTCAAACAAAGGATATAACGATAGATTATTCCGTAACAAGGGGATTGGGTTATTATACAGATAAAGGCTTTGAATTACGCTGTAAACAACTAGGAGCGCAAGAACAGATATGCGGAGGTGGTGCTTATGATAGAGGAATTGGGTTTGCCATTGGGTTTGATAGATTAATGCTTTGTAAATAGATAGAATTATGAAAACAAAATTGATTAGAAACAGTACGCTACAAGACTTAATGGATGCTGCGGAGTATTCTTCTTACTCAGAAACACTAGAAGGTGTTAAACGGGCTAAAATAGGCTTAGATATATACGAGAAAGTAAAGGGTGGCTGGAAGCAAATCAGCGATTCAGGTATTATACCTAAGAAGTGTAACGTTATATCTCTTGATGCTAATGGCGCAAGCAGAATGAAGCGGAGGTAATGGATGATAATAATGATAGATGGCTCTAAACACGCTTATGAATTAAGTGATATTATATTGGTAAATTACCCGCAAAACACAAAGAAATAATTATGAAACTACACAAAGACATATTATACTCCGTAGGAGATGAAATTGAGATAGATAACATTAAATACACCATAAAACTCGCAGGATGGGGTAAAATACAGCTACATAAGCAATGTTGTGGCGATGTGTCTGCTGTTATAGAAGTAGATGACGTAACAGCTATACGGGGCTTAGATATAATGACTATCAAGGATAAGCATAAGAATGAACTAGAGGATGGTAATTATTGGTGGAGATGGTAGCGATACGATAAGATACGATAAGATACGATAATGATACGAAAAAAAGTTTAAGAAATAAAAACAACAGAAAGCTCGGTTAACTACTGGGCTTTTTTGTTTCGCCTCTTTAAGGCTCTTTGCACCGTACTCAAGCTAACGTCCAACTCATTCGCCAACTCCTGCTTAGAATATTCTGGAAATAATTTATTCAACTCCAAAATCTTATTAACCATAGCCTTCCTTAAACTCTTCTTAATTAACCTAGCTTTCCTATTCTTAGATGTCCTTAGCCTAATAGCACGGCATTCTCGCTGTCTAAGCTCCTTTAACCACATAGCAAGCCAAAAATGTAAATAAGCAGAAGGCTTCCTGTAATCATCAAACACCCATATACTATGAACCCCCCAAACGCCACCCAACTTGTGATACCACCTGTAATTAGAGTCCCTATCCTTTACAATCTTATGATTCTCTATCCTACACAATGAAGATAGGTCATCATCAGACCAGCTTGTATTTAATTTAACATCATCCATATTTAAAAACAAATATACTCAAACTAGGGTGTACTAAAAATATAATAACACCTATTAACATATGCGAATAGAATAATTAATTACTTTAGCTGTATGAAAAAGAATAGGATATTAGATATTATAAACGCTACATTCAAATACAGCTAATGTATTCAGTTTAATTTTTGCCGCTAAACAATGGAATATAACTCAGACTTCAAATACGACTTAAAGGTAGGGCAAATAAAAGAAAAAGAACTAGCTAACATCCTTCAAAATGAAAAAATAGAAGTTAAAACAGACCTACAAGCACACAAAACAGGAAATATATTCATAGAATACCAATCAAGAGGAAGACCATCAGGAATAGCAACATCAGAAGCTAAATACTACTGCATAGCAATACAAGAAACACTCATAATCCTCCCGTCAACCACCCTAAAGAAACTATGTAGAAAGCATCTAAATACAAACCGTGACAAAAGAGGTGGAGACAGCAATTCATCAAAAGGAATACTACTACCAGTGAAAGATTTATTTTAAAAAAGTTGTATGTATGTAGAGGTACTGCTGAAATAAATGTATTTTAATTTTGTATGTAGATGGAGGTTCAAAATTTTGTATGTATGTAGATGTGTAAGAAAAATAATTTAAATTTTGTGTGTGTAGAGGGGGTATTTAAGCTTATTTAACATAAGTCACTTACTTAATTATATATATTTGAATTATGAAAGCATATAAACTAGTAAGAAAAATGAAAGACGGTAGCCTATCTCCGTTATTCATAAACAAAAAAAGTAGAATACCCATAGGCGAATGGCTAGAGGCGGAAAACCATCCCACAAAAGGATTCAAAGAAAGAAAAGGATGGCACTGTACACTAGAACCAAAAGCCCCACATCTATCAGAGAAAGGTAGAGTATGGGTAGAGGTAGAGGTTCATAGATTCTATCTATACAATAGACCAAAATCTCAAGGAGGAACTTGGGTACTAGCGGATAGAATGAGAATTATAAAAGAACTATGAAAACATATAAAAAAATAATTTTAAAAAAGTTGTATGAGTACGGGAGTGGGGTATAATATATAGTCCAACCCCCGCCACCTCCAACAAGCCAAACCCGAATTAGCCAACCGAGGGGGTCAACATTCCGACCTCAAAAACCTAACTACCAGCACTACATTGTTGACATATCAATTAATATATTTGTATATATATTTATTCCTTCTGTATCCCTTGCTATTATTGGCTTTAACAATTTTTAACAAATGAACATATCAATTTATCTTTAAAGTTAAACATATATTTGTCTCGGTATCCGCTATTGGATACTACAATTAAACAATATAACATGAACGAATTAAACAAAGCATTTAAGGCCATAGCGAAGGGAAGAGCTATCAATGTTGAACTAAATGGCAATGTAATATTGAGCGATATAGATTGCTCAATAGCGTTAAATATGCTGGATTCAATAAGTACGGCGGCAAATTCAAAAGGTGAGCAAGTGACCTTTGATAATTTACAAACGCAATATTCTAGAACTTATAACATAATCACGCTATGTAGAACATTCTTTGAAGGTAGTGATGTGGCAACGGTGGTTGAGCTAACTTGTAAAATAGAACACTAAAAACAAAGCCCCGCGCATATTGTGCGGGGGTAATTTAATACAATAAGTTATGAAAACATACACAGTAATAATTAACGGCTATTTCTTAGAAGGCGGATGCAGTAGTAAAAGGTTAAGTGAGATATTAGGGGATTTTGATGGTCTTTTCAATTATATGATGAGTCAATTTGATATAAAAATAGAAACGCTTGAAGTAAAGTTAGAAAAGTAGATTAGTCAACCCTTAAAACAATTAAGCCCCGTTCATATTGTTCGGGGCTAATTTAAAACAAATAGTTATGAAAATAGAGATTACAAAAACGGTTACAGTAACAGAAACAGTTAACCCTGACAAGTTAGCAGTAATTAGAGGCACGCAAAAGGATATAGAAAGCGATAGGTTTAACATTGAATACGATGGCGTAGAAATAGGACACGGACATTTAAACAACCGTTCAAATTGGGCGCACGTTAGGCTTGACGTGGATAACGAAAGCCTAGAAGACTACTTAGTCCAAGCAATCGAAAGCAGGCAGATATACTTAGACTAAGATGCATAAGGAGCGCCAATGGTTAATGAATCATACGGTTCAAGCGGGTTCGATTCTCGCGGCGCTACTAATTTAATACTAATTAAACAATAAACAACATGACAAATTCACACGGCAACCCGCTTACATTTGGCTTCAGGTCAAGCGCAAGCAAGCAAGCTACTAACAAGCTAGTCAAGGCTAACAATGAAGCTAAATTAAGCGCATATAAGGCGTTTTGGGACAACTTTGATGCAGACCTTTATAGCAAGATAGTTACAGTAAAATTAAACAACTTAAATAGATAGAATTATGGGAACGATTGAAATAACAAAAGAAACTTTTGAATTAATATTCAATAACGAATTAATGTGGCAAAAGACTGTTAATTTAGAGCAAGCAAATAAAATATATTATTACAACTCAAAGGCAGAACAAAAAGGAATAATGACGCATAATTTTATAGGCGATATATTTCAGTATTATTTAGTAGATATAAATATGTAAACCCTTAAACACTAAAAACAATACAAAGCCCTGTTATTAATTTAGCAGGGTTTTTTTATGCGCTAAACTTTCTTTTAATACAATCTATCCAGTAAACAAATTACCCGTCAAAATACCCGTCAAAATACCTTGTATTCACTATCTAATATTTGACGCGATGACTTTTTTGAGGGGCTAAAATAGTCACGCATATTTTTAAAATAACCTTCAAACCTTTACTGTCATTGGTCTGTAGAAGGTTTTGAGTTTTGACTTTTGTTACGACCTATATAGGGTAGTAAAAGTTTTTTGTTTTTATGTTGATGTGTTTAAGTTTAAATAGGGTATAAACCCACACACACAAAACACTCACATTCAAACCAAATACAATATTTAACCACATCAAAGAATATAATTATTTTGTCCTATGTTTAGTACATTATGTTAAGTAGAGTATGCTGTAAAACAATATTTAATTATCTAGAATAGTTGTTTATTTCTTTCAATTTATATAGTTATTACCCTAATAATTATAGTTTAGAATATAAACCAATTGAATAACAGATAGTTAGGTATTTATTATGTTAACGAATGTTAAAATATTTGTGAGGTTAGAAGTGATGCTATATGTTTGCATTCGTAAACAATTAAAATATATAATTATGAAAACTTACATACAGAAAAAGATTGAGAAATTAATGCAAACATCAACGGGTAAAGCAATGTGCGACAGCGGCGGCGAAAACGGCAGGCATTGGCAAAGGAATCAAAAAAGAAAGCTAGACTTTAATGATGATGTAAAATTAGACGAATACGGGGCAACTATTCCTATTCATGTTTATATGAATACGATGTTTGAATGTGATGATGTGACGGCTATGTTTAATCGCAAATTGAGCAAATCTTATTTTTGGGTTGGTGAGGCGTTTGATGTACTTTCTGAGGCGTTTGAATTAGATGTTGATGGCTATTTATGCTCAAGTGAACCAAACAATACTTATAACAGCGAAAACGACCTTTCTCAAGATTTTCAATACCAGCTTTTTGAATTTAACGGTGATGTATATTGCTTGTTTCAATTACATCAAGGCGCAGATATTAGAGGCGGTTACACTAGTACGCAAGTATTTAAAGTTAATGACCCCGACTACTTTTTTATAGGTTGGTCGGTTGACTTTTACGACAACAGCAACAATGAACAATTTGAGTCATACTATTCAATTGATGATGATGATAGATACGAATTGAATGAAAAAAAGCAATGCTTTATAAATAAAGAAACCAAAGAAGAGGTTTACCCTTATTCAGCAGCGACGGGTTATTAGCACTAATTAACAGTAACAAGTAAAACAATTAAACTACATTTGAATAATTAATAAGAACAAAAGTTATGAAAACAATAAGCGAATTTTTAGAAACAATTACAACAAA
>Ga0208660_1000200_pt1 | contig 23438 bp, 32 predicted proteins | sample DEB08_DNA_13_FD_184527 | JGI IMG/M metagenome (GOLD analysis project Ga0208660, IMG submission 184527) | Aqueous microbial communities from the Delaware River and Bay under freshwater to marine salinity gradient to study organic matter... | ecosystem: Environmental > Aquatic > Marine > Coastal ... | reverse complement strand
AGTGCCTTTGTACCAGCAGTAGGAGTCTACCCAAGGGAAGTGTATCCAGACATCTTGACCAGCTTTGAATTGATTTTGCATTTTGTCGTCCCTGTTTCGTTGTGTATGGCATCTATTATAAAGGAAACCTTTAAGATGACAAGTGATTTAGGGCTAATTATCAATAAAAGTTGCAAATACTTGCAGTTTTTGGGGTAAAATAGGGGCTATCACAGGCAAATTGAAATAACAAGGACAGTAAATGGTCTATTTAGAGCGTTTTGCTTATCTTGACAGCGGCACACTTGGCAAAGTATGGGTTGGCGATTGGTCATGCTACACGATAGAGCGGCCTTGGAAAAACAACGCGCCGAATGTTAGTTGCATTCCAGAGGGTGAGTACAAGTGCGAACCTTTCAGCGGTACTAGATTTCAAGACGTTGTGCAGATCCTCGATGTGCCAGACCGAACGTTTATTCTGTTTCATGTTGCCAACTTCCCTCATGATGTCGAGGGCTGTATTGGGTTGGGTAGTAGGTTTAATTCAGACGCATTAGAGCCAGCCGTGTATGACAGCAGGGTAACCGTGGCGGAATTCTTTCTGCAAGCGGGTAAATCATTCGACCTTAAAATACAGGGTGTGAGGGCAGAGAGTTGAGTTTTGGTATTGTCAAAGAACTTGTCGGGCCTGTTACTGGCTTACTGTCTGAGTTCATTGAAGACAAAGACCAGAAGGCTAGGCTGGCGCATGAGATTGCGACAATGGCAGAACGCCATGCCAATGAGAACGCCAAGGCACAGCTAGAGGTCAACAAGGTAGAGGCTGCAAGCAAAAGTCTGTTTGTGGCTGGATGGCGACCCTTTATCGGTTGGACTTGTGGGCTAGGTATGTTTGGTAACTTCATCACGATACCGTTTGCTAACTTTGTTTTGGCCCTTTTGAGTTACGAAATAGTTATTCCCCTTGTTCCACTAGAGACTATGATGCCCGTGTTGATGGGGATGCTAGGATTGGGCGCAATGAGATCATTCGAAAAGACGCGGAAAATATGAATTTAGAAGTAGCTTATGTAGCAACTACAGACTTAATACCCTATGCAAACAACCCACGCACCCATAGCGATCAACAGGTGGCGCAGGTAGCAGCAAGCATTCAAGAGTTTGGTTTCAACAACCCAATTCTAATAGACGAGCACAATAGCATTATTGCAGGGCATGGCAGGTTAGCCGCAGCACAAAAGCTAGAGATGAATACAGTGCCTACTATATTGCTTGAAGGGTTAAGCGAGGCGCAACGCAAAGCCTACGTTATAGCTGATAACAAACTCACTGAAAATGGGGGGTGGGATTACGACCTTTTAGCGGTAGAGATTGAGCGGCTAAAAGAATTAGATATAGACGTTAACTTGACTGGTTTCGAGCCTAAAGAATTTAATACGCTTCTTGGTGAAGAAATAGAAAAGGACGTATCCGAGCCTAAAGTTGATTTTTTTGAGAATGAAATGATCATGAAATTTTCTAGCGAAAAGCAGTTAGAAAAATGGTACGAAATGGCGGAAAAAGAGGGAATTGAGTGCAAAATTTTGTAGTCAAATTAGAAAGCCCACCACCCAAAGGGTTTCGCAGCGTTAAAGCGGCTCAATCGGTTGATTTGAATGTTGAGAAAAAACTTACGCATAAATTAAGCGTAAATGCTGACGTTGTTTCTGACTTTAATGTTGGACTGATTATTGGGGCTTCTGGTTCTGGTAAAACAACTTTGGCAAAGCAGATTTATGGCGCGGACTGCTTCAAGGAGATATTAGATTTAAGCAAGCCAGTTATTGAGCAATTTCCCGACCACATGAGTTATGAAGACACAGTCAAAGCATTAACTGGTATCGGTTTATCTCAAGTGCCTTGTTGGGTTAAACCGGCTGGAGCTTTGTCGAATGGGCAAAAAGCCAGAGCGGAAGCGGCTTTGCAGCTTTGCGCTGACGTTGAAACAGTGGTAATAGATGAATTTACTTCCGTGGTTGACAGGAATGTAGCTAAGGTCATGGCGCATTGTGTTCAAAAATACGCAAGAAAATTAGGGAAAAGAATTGTTTTGGTGTCATGTCATTACGATATATTTGAATGGTTAAATCCTGATTGGGTCATTGATTGTAATGATGAATCTTATTCTAACCGGAGGTCGCTTCGGCAAGACTACAAAAGAACTGAAACCTTATGCTTCGACATTGCGCCTTGTTCAAGGAAGCAATGGTCAAGTTATAGCAAGTATCATTATTTAAGTGAAAAAATGCCGGGTGGGCATATTGAGACTTTTGGGGTTTATTTGAATGGCGAACAGATTGGATTTCAATGTTTTGCCAATTATGTGCCTCATAGGAAAGGTACAAAGAAAATAATGCACTTTAACAGGACAGTAATTCACCCAGATTATGTGGGTTTTGGTTTGGGGATCAAGGTCATAAATGCGACTGCAAAATTCATGTCCGAGCAAGGCTATGTAGTAATGGGCAAATTCAGCAGCTTGCCAGTGTTCAATTCAATGAATAAAGACGAAAAGTGGAAATTGGCTGCGGTTTCAACCAACACCCATTCCGCTCAAGTAAACCCTAGCGGAAGTATGAGCAGAAAAGGTGGTTTTAGAGTACGAACAAAAACATTTTCTTTTAAGTATATTGGATGATGGCAAGGCCTTTGAAAAATATAGATTGGGATCAGGTAGACAAAATGTGTGCTATACACTGCACGGGTGAGGAGCAAGCCGCTATCCTTGGTGTAGATTACGACACACTAAACCGCGCTTGTCATCGGGAGCACAATTGCAGTTTTGCGGATTACTTTAGACAAAAGGCCAGCAACGGTAAAATGAGCCTACGCCGCAAGCAATACAGCGCAGCTATGGATGGCAATACAACCATGCTTGTATGGCTAGGCAAGAACTGGTTAGGCCAGACCGATCAGGTAGAACCAGAGGCGCAAGACCTACCACCTATCGTCATTGAGCGAGCAAGTGAGGCTAACTAAGCCACAAGATGACATCTTCTTCAGTGAGTCACGCTTCAGAGCAGTGGTTGCTGGTAGACGGTTTGGTAAGACGTTTCTGTCAACTCATGAACTGTTAAGGGCTGCGCTAGGTGGCAAGAATAGAAATTGCTGGTACGTTGCACCGACTTACAAGGCAGCAAAAGAAATTGCGTGGGATATGCTCAACGATGCACTGCCCGCTGGATACATAACTAAGAAGAATGAAAGCGCACTTAGCCTACTGTTACGCAATGGCTCAACTATCTCACTTAAAGGGGCAGAGAAGCCTGATAATTTGAGAGGGAGGGCGCTGGACTTTGTCGTGCTAGATGAGTTCGCTGATATGCGCCCAGAGGCATGGTTTGAAGTATTGAGGCCTTCACTGTCTGATCGCAAAGGGTCGGCGGTGTTTATCGGCACGCCAAAGGGCCGCAACCACTTTTATGATGTATGGACTAAAGGCGTAGATGGTGAAGATGGCTGGGAGTCTTTCCAGTACACCACCATCGAGGGCGGCAATGTTGATGCAGAAGAAATTGAGGCTGCGAAGGCTGATCTTGATGAGCGTACATTTCAACAAGAGTATGAGGCAAAGTTTGTCAACTACTCAGGCATCATCTACTATGCGTTTAATCGCGAGGAGAGCGTGCGTAGAGGCGTTTTAAGTGATGACCTACATATTGGTATGGACTTTAACTTAGACCCCATGAGCGCGGTTGTGTGCATTCGTGAAGGCCAGACATTAAAAGCAGTTGATGAGATTGTTATGTACGGCAGCAACACTGATGAAATGGCAGACGAGATCAAGCAAAGGTATCCAGATAGAAGTATTACTGTATACCCAGACCCAGCGAGTAAGCAGCGCAAGACCAGCGCGGGAGGGCGCACAGACCTTTCCATACTACAGAACGCAGGATTCACGATTAAGGTTAGGAATTCGCACCCAGCCATTCGTGACAGAATTAACGCAGTAAACAGCCGCCTTTGCTCTACAACGGGAGTGAGGGCGTTATACGTTGATCCTCAGTGCAAGCAGACTATCGCTTCACTCGAGCGGCAAACTTACAAAACGGGAACAAGTCAGCCGAATAAAGATGACGGCTTCGACCATATGAATGACGCTCTGGGCTACTTGGTGGAATACCTGTACCCAATCAGAAAACAAAACCAAATTACCCAACCGCAAAGGTGGAGCTGATGCAGACGATTGACTACCAACATCCCGATTACGAAAACAATGAGGCGCGGTGGGAGTTCTACCTTCGCTCATACATTGGCGGACAAGAATACCAAGACGGCAATTACTTAACTGGCTACTTGAACGAGTCAGAGAATGAGTACGCAAGACGCATCCAGCTAACGCCTTTAGATAACCACTGCCGCAACGTAGTACACATCTATAGCTCATTCTTGTGGCGCACTCCCCCAGTCAGGGTATACAACTCATTGGCTAACAATGCAGCCCTAGAGCAGTTTACTGATGATGCTGACTTAGACGGCATGAACATCAACAGCTTTATGAAGCAAGCGCAGATATGGGCCAGTGTTTACGGCAACGTCTGGATAATGGTTGATAAGCCACAATCTAACGCGAGAACCCGCGCAGAAGAACTAGACCAAGACATCAGACCCTATGTGTCGCTTTTCACACCGGAAAACGTATTCGATTGGAAGTGGGAGCGCACACCATCAGGCAGGTTTGAATTGACCTACCTAAAGCTGCGTGAGGCTGTTGATCGTGAGACAGCAACCACCAAGGTTAGCTATTACAGAGTGTGGCGCAAAGACACCATCGAGTATTGGAAGTCTGACGGTGAAGACGAAGTTCTGATGGAAACAATAGACAACTCACTAGGTGTCATACCTGCCGTGTATCTACCCGCTGCTAGAAGTGTTACCAGAAGTATCGGTATATCTGACCTGTCTGACATCGCCTATATGCAGAAAGCTATCTACAGTGAACTATCTGAGATTGAGCAGTTGATTCGCATCAGTAATCACCCCTCGCTGGTTAAGACTTATGACACTGACGCTAGTGCCGGTGCCGGTTCAGTAATCAACGTGTCTGATGATATGGATGGCAAGGTGCAGCCTTACTTGTTGCAGCCATCAGGTCAGAATATAGGCAGCATACGCGAGAGCATTAAAGACAAAATAGAAGCTATCAACCGCATGGCCCACATGGGCGCAGTTCGCGGCACTGAAGTTATCACGCAGTCAGGCGTAGCAATGCAGACTGAATTTCAGATGTTAAATGCCAAGCTGTCAGAGAAAGCAGACCTGCTTGAGTTAGCAGAAGAGCAGATGTGGACTTACTTTTGCAATTGGCTAGATATACCGCCAGACGTAGAGGTGTTCTACCCTGACTCATTCGACCTTCGTGATTACGACAAAGAGTTGCTGTTCTTACAGCAGATGAAGGCCAGCGGTGTTCGTTCAGCTACGTTAGCGCAAGAAATAGACAAGCAGATTGCCGATTTAGTGCTAGACGATGAGAACCTAGCAAAGTCGCACGTTGAGATAGAGCAAGGCACCTCCACGCTTGGGCAGTTTGGTGTAGGGGCTGAAACAGCCGTCTTTGCTCTACAAGGGGCTGAAATAGAGTAATGGCTGCGGTAGATGACTACTCAGAGTTCTTAGAAGAGTTGGCAGACCAACATCAGCGTAGGCTGTCTGATGCACTGCAAACATTAGAAGGGCGCATTACCGGTTACATACAATCAGCCCCAGAAACAGATGGGCAGTTGTTTGATTTAGAGTGGGCGGTGAGTGCAAGAACTGAGTTACGCACAGCCATTGAGCAAGACTTCTTGGTTGAAGTGCAGGACATTCTAGGCGATTACACGGACGTAGCAGCACGCCAGTTGACCATGCTAAATAACTACGGAACCTTCACGGGAGTGGCGCAAGAGGCTATAGCAAGCCTTCAGCGGCTATCCTTCCAAGGCTTTGAGGCTTTAGCTGCCCAGCAACTAGATACGCTTGCCACTGGTGTTTACCAATACTCACTGACCGGCGGTACAAAAGCAGAACTAATAGACAACCTGCGGGGAAGCATCAATGGAATCTATCAAGCAAGCGATCAAGAAGAAGTTAAGCGACTGGTTGAAATCGCTCAAGGGTCTACAGGAGCCGCACAAAAGGCGGCAGTTGATAAACTGCATTCAGTCTACGCTGCTGATCGGCTTGGCAATAATCTACGGCGTTATGCGACAACTTATGCAACGGATTCGCTCAATCAATATTCCGCGTCAATAACTGCTGCCACTGCCAGAGAACAGGGCATAGACAGCTTTGAATACTACGGTGACGTTATTCGTGATAGCCGTGAGTTCTGCAAAAAGCACGTTGGCAAGATCTACACTGCGGATGAGATTACAGAGATATGGGCAGGGTCATGGGCTGGCAAGTCTGCTGGCGACCCTTTCATAGTGAGGGGCGGGTATAACTGCCGTCACCAATGGCTACCAAGAGTAGAGGAATAATATGAGCAAAGAATTAGACCGCGCTAGAAACCTATGCGCTAGACGACCAATACCGCCAGCAATTCGTGAGCTACTAGAGCCACTGGCTGCTGCGGCACCTGAAGAAGAAAAGGCAGACTTTGATGACCTATACGGCATTGTAAGTGTGCTGCTTCCACTTCCTAAAAAAACCAGAGGTAAGAAAAATGCCAAAGATGAACCCAAGCAAGTACGGCAAGAGCCTGAAGCAGATCAGCAAGAAGAAGAATAAGCGTAAGAAAAAATAACGGTTGACTTCTCTGTGAAGCTGCTATAATCCCCCTAACTCGAAAGAGGTGCGTAACATGAGCGATGAAATCATGGAAGAAAGTGTGGAAACTGAGACCACCGAAATAACTCAGGAAGCAAAGACCTTTTCGCAAGACGAACTTGACCGCATTGTAGCTGATCGCGTACAGCGTGAACGCCGCAAACTGGACAAGAAGCTAGAAGGAATTGACTTAGAAGAAGCTCGTCAACTCATGCTTGAGCGTGAACAGGCGACCATAGAACGCCAAAAAGAAAAAGGCGAGTTCGAGTCAATACTAAAGCAGACTGTTGAAAAGAAAGATCTGGAGATTGCGACCTACAAGCAGCGACTAGAAACAACCCAAATTGATGGGGCGTTACTGGCAGCGGCAAGCAGGTACAACGCAGTAGAACCAGAACAGGTGTCGCAACTGTTACGCGGTAACTTGAAACTCACTGACGATGGCTCAGTTGAAGTTTTGGATAGCAGCGGAATAGTGAGATACAATGACAAGGCCGACCCCCTCTCTATATCAGAGTATGTGGGCGACTTTTTAACGGCAAACCCGCATTTTGTCCGCGCCTCATCTGGAGGGGCAGGCACTCAGGGTAACGCTGGTGGCTCCACGCAGAAGCCTCAATCTGTGGCAGATATGGTAAGCAATTGGAATGACGGCGGCAAAGAAGCCTACGCTCAGCACATGAAGCGAACCAAATAAACCACATTTTTGATTAAGGTATAAAACAATGGCTGCATCTACCAGTACGACCCTAGACGATCTATTCGCAAATATCATCGCGCAAGCACGCTTCACCGCCGAAGAAAATTCTTTGATGGCTGGCTTGGTTACGCAATACAACATCGGTTCTGAAGCCGGTAAGACCATTCAGGTTCCTAAGTACCCAGCAATCACTGCTGCTGCTTTGACTGAAGGCACCGACATGACTTCAACAACTGTCTCAACCTCCAGCGTTTCAATTACCATTGGTGAAGTTGGCGCACAGGTTGTATTAACAGACGTTGCTGCTATGGGCGCAGGCAACCCCGCTGTTGAACTTGGCACAGTGTTAGGTAACGCTATCGCTACTAAGATGGACACTGATCTAATCAGCTTGTTCACTGGCTTTAGTTCTGGCCTAGGTGGAGCGGGTACGGAAATTACCGTTGCTGACATCTTCAAGGCTGCTGCCACATTGAGAGCTGCTAAGGCGCAAGGCGATATTTTCGCTGTTGTTCACCCTTTCCAAGCGTACCAACTGAAAGCAAACCTCACCAATACATTTGCTAACCCAAATGGCGGTGACATTCAGAATGTAGCTATGGCTCAGTCATACGTTGGCACAATCGCTGGTATCGACATCTACGAATCAACAAATATGACTGTTGATGGATCTGATGACGCAATCGGTGGTGTATTCAGCCGCGAAGCACTCGCACTTGTAATGAAGCGCGACTTCGAGATTGAAACTCAGCGTGACGCATCATTAAGAGCATTTGAGCTTAACGCCACTGCCGTCTACGGTACTGGTGAGCTTGATGACTCATATGGTGTATCTATGACGTTTGACGCTGCCCTTTAAGGCGGTTTGGTCGGCCCCGCTTCCCACGGGCGGGGCTGGCCCTTTTTCGAGGGTATTATGGCTATCACTTATCGCGGTGAAAGATTCGAGGGCTACAACAAGCCTAAGCGTACAACTAAGCACGCAACCAAAAGCCACGCAGTATTGGCTAAGGAAGGTGACAAGGTTCGCTTGATTCGTTTCGGTCAACAAGGTGCTGATAACAAACCCCCTAGAAAGAATGAGAGTGAGGCAGACAAAGCCAAGCGCAGGTCGTTCAAAGCGAGATTCGCCAAGGACATAGCCAGAGGTCGTAAAGACAAAACAGCATCAGCCGCTTATTGGGCTGACAAGGTGAAATGGTAAATGGCATTTTCTAATGACGCAGACTTGGTTGCACTCGTTCCCGACATTCTTACATTCGGCATAACTTCGTTTTCAACTGAGCACGCAAAGGCTGAAGCAGACCTGACTAGGACTATCCGCAATCAGTGGTGGTACAAGAAAGGTATAAGCGGTGAGATGGACGCAAGCCTACTCACAGACGCACAGTGGAAGTATTGCAACTCATATCTGGTGTTGTGGAAGTACGCTCTCCCTCAGTTAACTAACTGGGTACAAGATGACCGATTTCTCAACATGATTAGCTTTTATAAGCAGCGTTATGAAGAAGAGTTAGTAGCTGTTTTCCAAGACGGCGTTGAGTATGACGACGACCAGAGCGGCACTGTAGAAGGTGATGAGAAAGAAGCTGTATCGTTTGGGCGTTTAACTAGATGAGTCTGGGTTTACGCATAAACACTAAGCCTAAAGATCTGACCAAGATCACCAAGCAGGCGCAGCGTGACATATCTCGCGGTATTACAAGAGCGATTGGCAGAACTGGTACGCTAGGCAAGCAAATCATTCTTGACCGCACAAAGGTTGGTAAAGGAATCAACTCAGACTTTAATGAGTACACGCCAGAATATATGGCAATCTTAAGTGAAGAGGGCAAGCCTGATTCACCAGTTGATTTGTTCAATACTGGGCAGATGTTGCGTTCTATGCAAACCAAGCAACTCAACTCCCGCACTGCTCAGATATATTTTGACAACCCAGAAGCTGCAAAAAAGGCAGCGTTTAACAATGAGACTCGGCCATTCTTTGGCTTCAGCGCAAAAGAAGAAAAACGGCTAGCCGTTCATTTCCGCAAGGAGATGGATAGATGAGTGTGAGGGAAAACATTGCTGCAAACCTAGTTACATCATTGCAGGCGATAACCTCGCCAGTGACTATAAAGTATGTAACTCGTGAGCCGTTTGAATTCGACAAACTAAGCAACGCGCAATACCCAGCAATCTTGGTGAGAACAACAAACGAAAACAGAGAAGACGCAACCGTTGGCGGTAGCATTTCTCAAAGATTTGGTGTCATTGACTATCAGCTAGTCTGTTACGTTAAAGGCACTGGGCTGGATACAGCCAGAAACAATATCGTCGAAGCTATAGAAGAAAAGCTAGACGTTGATAGATCGCGTGGTGGCTACGCACTGGATACCCAGTTGATAACCGTAGAAACCGACGATGGAAGTATTGCCCCAGTTGGTGGGGTGATTCTAACGGTACGATGTGAGTACCAATTTACTAGAGGCACAACCTAAGGGGTGACAGCATGGCAACGACTAAAGGCTCAAGCGGCGTAGTCAAATTAGCAGTTAGTGGCGGCTCTGTCGCTGCAATGGGTGAGATTCGCAGTTTTACACTTGGCGAATCCGCAGACACGATAGAAGATACTGTGATGGGCGATACTTCGCGCACTTACAAGGGATCACTAAAGACAGCAACCTTGTCGCTTGATGCGTACTGGGATGACGCAGATGCGGTTCAGTTAATACTTGACCCAGCAGCGGACTTGATCTTTGAGTTATATCCTACAGGCACCGGTACTGGCGAGAAGTATTACAGTGGTGGCGGTTTGTTGGTAACCAAAGAAATCACAGCATCTTTTGATGGCATGGTTGAAGGTAGTTTTGAATTACAAGTATCTGGCGCAGTAACTGAAGCAACAGCGTAAGGAACCCCATTATGGGATTAGCAAAAGAATTAAGAAATCGAAGAAAAGTAACTGCACGTAAGATTGAAGTTGAAGCATGGGCTGATCCAGATGGACAGCCCTTTGCTATGTATTGCAGCCCAATCACTTGCTATGACATAAACGAGCTTCAAAAAAAGCATCCAAAGTTTATGGAAAACACCACAGTAACCGCAATGATTGACTTGATAGTCATGAAAGCTACAGATGAGGGTGGTGAGCGGTTATTTACAGCAGCAGAAGACAAATACGACCTCATGGGTGAAGAGACTAGCGTTATTTCTGAAATCTCTGGGCAAATGTTTGCTGAGATTGAGTCTGTCGAGGAACAGGAAAAAAACTAACGTCCGATCAGTTGAGGTTTAACTTAGTTTCCTTGGCTGATCGGCTGCACATGAGCATCGGGGAGGCCGAACAAATGCCGCTTTCAGAAATGAATGAGTGGCTGGCTTTCTACAAAATAATGAGCGAGAAAGCAGATGGCTAAACAAGACGTATTGATAACCATAAAAGCCTTAGACAAAACCAAAAAGGCTTTCGGTGGAATAACAAAGGGTCTAAAAGCTGTCGCAGGGGCCGCTCTAAACCTCAAGACGGCCTTTGTTGGTGTAGCTGGTGCCGCTGGTATCGGCTTGCTAATTAACAGGTCTTTAGAAGCTACAGATGCCCTATCAAAGACTGCTACAAGAATAGGCACAACTACTGAATCACTAAGCCGTTTGCAATATGCGGCAAAGATTAGTGGCGTGGAAACGCAGACGCTTAATATGGCTATGCAGCGTTTTGGTCGTAGAGCGTCAGAAGCAGCGGTTGGCACTGGCGAAGCTAGAGGTGCGCTGCAAGAGTTAAGGCTAAATGCTACCGACTTAATCAAACTCCCTCTTGATGAGCAGATGATTAAACTGGCTCAAGCATTCGAAGACAATATTAAGCCAATAGACCGCACTAGAATAGCTATGAAGTTATTCGACTCTGAGGGTGTGGCGTTGCTGCAAATGACTCAGTTAGGCGCGGCAGGAATACGTGAGTTGTTCAATGAGGCGGAAACGCTTGGTGCCGTGATGTCTCAAGACGCTGCCAAGGGCGTTGAAGATGCCAATGATGCGATGGCTAGACTTTTTACTATATTCAAAGGTGTCACTGATCAAATTACAGCAGCCCTTGCGCCAGCATTAGAAGAAGTTGTTACCTACCTAAAAGAATTGCTAACTGAGGCCGCTGCCGCAGAGGGTGGATTTAAGCAACTAGCACAGAAAATGGCTGGAAATATGTTGCGGGCTTTCGGCTCAATAGTTGAAGGCTCGCAAGACATGGTTAATACGGTCATTCGGGGTATTAACAAAGTCAATGCTGCTGCTGCGGCGATAAGCCTAAAAATAGGCGTGGGTGAGCGTGCGGAATTGGCAGGCCTCGCCCAAGAATATAAAAAATTGAAAGAACGCGTGAGTGCATATGGTCAAGAACGCGCAGAAATGGAAGGAAGAGCGAGAGAAAAAAATGGCGTTGCTGTTGTACCTCAAGCTATGGAAGATGCGTTTCAAAAAGTCGTAGAACGTATGAGGGCTATCAGGGGGGAGTTTAAGGCTCTGAATGCAGAAAGCCTTTTGGGTAGTGACATTGCAGAAGTCGATTTTGCTAGTGATTTATTAGCAAGAATAGATGAATTGAGAGCCAAGCTACAAATACCAATTGTGGTTGCTGAGCCAGATGTGAAATCTGTTGCAGATGCTACAACCACGCTAGAAAGTATTTTAGGCGCATTAAATCAGGCATTTAATAAGATACCGATAGACAGTTTTCAGAAGAAAATGGACAGCTTCGCAGAAACCACAGTAAAAAATATGACTGATGGTTTGATGAGTGTTGTCGAAGGTACTGCAAGCCTAAAAGACGCTTTTAAGTCTATGGTCAAAAACCTAATCGCTCAGGCTATACAGTTGTTCATAATAGACAAAATAACTGGCGGCTTCATATCGTTTATCAAAAACATGACTGGCGGTGGCGGTGGTGGTGGTGGCGGTGGTTTGACTGGTAAAGCTATCGGCGGCTCAGTACAAGCAGGTCAGCCGTATATGGTAGGTGAGCGTGGCCCCGAAATGTTTATTCCAAGTCAAGGCGGCTCTATTACACCAAATAAAAAGTTGGGCGGTGGCGGAATAACTGTCGTCAATAACGTAGACGCTAGAGGTTCAGGCGCAGATGTTGACCAGAAAATCAAATCAGCAATGGCGCAAACTTCCCAGCAGACTATAATAACGATTCAAGACCTCATGCGTCGAAGAAGGTTCGCTTAATGACTACATTCGCATTCCCTAGCATTACACCAGCGACCAATACGTTTGAGTTGGTAAGTAACACGCGCACATATCAATCGCCTTTGACTAACGCGGTACAGACAGCATCGCGCAAAGGTTCACTTTGGAAGGCATCATTGCAGTTCAATAACCTATCTGGTGATGACCGCAAGGTGATGCAGGCATTTTTGGTGAAGCTAAACGGACAACAACATAGGTTCACTCTGCAAGACCACTCCCACACGCTCAGGGGGGCCGGTGGCGGCACTTTGAGAGTTAACGGGGCAACTCAGTCAGGTACAACTTTAGTCTGTGATGGGGCCACTGCAAGCGTTAATAACTACCTTCGCGCAGGTGATTACATTTCGTTTAATAACGAATTGCACATGGTTGTGGTTGACGCTAACTCAGATGCGTCTGGCAACGTGTCATTATCTATCGCCCCACCCATCAGAAAGACACCAGCCGACGACACGATTGTTGATTATACCGTGCCAGTGGTGGGTGTGTTTATGCTTGCTGGCCCTGCATCATGGAATACGACGATAGACATTCATTCTAGCTTTAACATAGAAGCCGTTGAGGATGTTCTAGCATGAGTCGGGGTTTTCCTACACAAGTTGCTAATGCTCTTTCAGCCGGTCACGTTGTACTAATTACATTCGCAAAGCTAGAGTTCCCATCTGGCACGGTTTACGTTCACAACTCGATTGGTACATATACTTGGGGTGGGCAGGACTGGTTAGGTACTGGTGACTTTGGTGAGATTAGTTCTATTGAAGAAGGGTCGGATGTTAGCCCCTACAAGATTACTCTCACGCTCTCAGGGTTAGATGCCACTATATCTGGCGCAGCCCTGACTGAAGATTACTATATGCATCCCGCCACAATTTACCTTGGCGCATTAGATGCTGATGATGCTTTGATTGCTGACCCGACAGTAGTGTGGGAAGGCGTGATGGATCAAATGGATTTAACCATTGGTGCAAGTGGCGGTGATTCAATACAACTTACGGCTGAGTCTGAGCTTGCGAGGTTTGATAAATCTAGCAACAAAAAATACACCCACTCGCAGCAGCAGAACGACCACGCAGGCGATCTATTCTTTGAATTCATGGCTGACATTGAAGACGCGAAGATTCGCTGGGGTGATCCGAATAGTGACGCTGTTGCCGGTGTTAGAGGTTTGCCGAATATAGCAAATATAGATGTTAATCCCCGCAGATAGTGATGCCTAATGTACAAACAGCATTAAATAAATGGCAGCGCAGGCAGTTCAATTACGGCGACGCTGACTGTTGCCAGTTTGCGGCATTCATAGTAAATGAAATGACCGGCAAGAATTACGCCTCACAGTTTGAGTATGAGAGCGAGGCGCAAGCAGAAGTTTTAGTAGGGCGTGAAGGGGAGTTAGTTGACTTCATAGAGAGCGTATTGGGTGAGCCTTCTGAAGACATAAAAGATGGTGATCCATGCGTTGTTGACTTGCCGATTATCGGGCAGGTTTGCGGTATAAAGTATCAAGGTTCTGTAGTCTGCTTGACTGCGCGGGGAATGAAACAGATTCCTGACCGTTATTTAATTTCAGGTTGGAGCGTTTAGATGCCACCAGTAGTAGCAGCAGCCATTTTATTCGTTGAAACTGTCGGTGCAGCCGCACTCGTTGCTGTTGGGGCCACAAGTTTTGGTGTTGGTGCAGCTATAGCCGCAGGAACGCTTGTGGTAGCCGCTGGTGTATATGCAGCGCAGGCTGCTTTAACTGCTTTATTGCCTGATATGTCTATGCCTCAGGCAGACACGGATAAGACTAGACAGCAAACCGTTAGAGGAACGATTGAGCCACAGAAGGTTGTATATGGGCAGGCTTTAGTATCTGGCCCTATACTGTTTGTGGGAGTCTCCGGCACGGACAATCGCGACTTATATCACGGCATCGCTCTCACAGGGCATGAATGTGAATCTATCACTGATATACATTTCGACAATGAAGTTATCACTAACGCACAGTTCAGCGGTAATTCAGTAGCCAGCGGTACATTCGGGCCTATATCTGGCGACACCATTTGCTCAGTTGAAAAGAAACTAGGCTCAACTACACAAGCCTCTAGCTCACTTTTAACTACAACTTTTACTGATTGGACTAGCGCACATCAGGGCAAAGGCATCAGCTACATTGTCACTAAGTGGACTTTGACTGATGGATCACAAGAACTGTGGGATAGATTAAAGCCGCAAAATATCAAAGCATTAGTTAAGGGCAAGAAAGACATCTACGACCCTAGATTAGATGTTGCTGCCGGTAATGCAGCAGGTGATAACCCGACTAGCGCAACCTATCAGGCATGGTCTGATAACCCCGCCCTCTGCGTTGCCAATTTCCTAATGGATACAAAGTTCGGTCTAGGTGTTGCAGCAAGCAAAATAGATTGGGCTGATGTTGTTACTGCCGCAGACGCTTGCGATGTTTCGGTAGTAGTTCCAAATAGCGGCACACAAAAGCGATTTACAGCTAACGGTGTAATCTTCGCAACTGACAGCTACAGAGCAAGCCTCAACAAACTGCTTTCCTCGATGAATGGCAGTATCTTCTACTCAAACGGCAGCTACCGAATCAAGGCTGGCGTATATGAAGCACCTAGCATTTTATTGGATGAAGACGACTTGGCTGGGTCGATAACAGTTAAGACTTCAGTTGAGAGGGGTGAGCGGTTTAACACTGTTCGACCAATAATCATTGACCCCGCACAGAATCACAAAACGTCTGAGGTGCCACAAGTACAATTGACCTCCGCTGTATCACGGGACAATGGCGAGGTTATTACTAAAGACGCACAGCTATCCTTTACGAATACTAGCTACATGGCGCAGCGGATTGCCCACAAGCAAATCCAGATGTCAGACCAGCAAAAGGTAATCAACTTCCCTGCTAACTTGTCCGCTTTGAATGTCGATATTGGCGATAGGGTGAGCGTTACAGTTGCCGAATTGAATTACAGCGCAAAAGTATTCCGGTGCGTTAACTGGGCCTTTTCAGACTCTCAAGATGGCGCGGTAAACCTCACTTTAGTTGAAGATGATTCTGGCAGTTATGCAGACCCCGCTGCCAATGAATACTCAACCACGACAGCAGACGGCACAATTACTGCTGGTTTCCGTGGTGTGCCTGACCCACAAAACCTGAGCGCAACTGCTGGCCTAAAAAGCATTGAGTTGAACTGGACAAATCCGGTCAACACTAGCAAATTTAAGGAAATAGTAATCTACGCCTCGCCGGATTCTGCTTGGGCCAACAAAGTAGAAATCGGGCGCACAATGGGAACGCAGTTTTTCCATGATGCCAGCAATGGTGCTGACCCTTTAGCTGTTGGCGATCAAAGATACTACTGGGTAAGGGCTGTTGCATACGGCACTGGTACAGGTTCATTTGTCGAGTCAGATAGGAACCCAGACTCAGATACGTCAAACATTCAAGCAACCGTAGGGCCGAACAACCCCGATTATTCAGACATTGTAGATGACACCCCAGCGCAAGCTGCACCGACTAACCTCACGCTTACAGAAACAACTGCGCTAGGCAATGACGGTTCAGTGTTGCCAGCCGTATTAGTCAGATGGACTGCACCAAACCCCAATACCTACGTTTCGTTCTATGAGCTAGAGTTTAAGCGCACAAGTGTGGGTGAGGTTGATTATGGCAACGTAAGCACCTCTTATACCTCAACAATTGACTATGGCTCTGTTGCTGCGGGTACAACCACAGAACTTAACTACGGATCAGTAAGTGAAGCCGTTGTCGGTGGTGATGCAGTGTTCTCAAACATTGCTGTATATGGCACCAATACAACTATTGCCGGTTTAGTCGAACTGCAAGAATATACCTTTAGAGTCAAAGCGGTCACGCTTACAGGCAAGACTTCTGGCACCATATCAAACACACTGACTTTGCAGGGCGATAACACCCCTCCCTCGTTACCGTCTACGGTTACAGCTACAGGCGGCATTCAGCAAATTACATTGAACTGGGAAAACCCAAGTGACAGTGACTTTGCCTATGTGGAAATATTCGAAAACACTGTAGACAACCAAGCAAGCTCTAGTCTAGTTGTACAAACGCCTAGTGATAACCACACAATAGCTGGGCTAGGTAATTCTGTTACTAGGTACTACTGGTTACGTTGTGTTGATAGGTCAGGCAACACTTCTAGTTTCACTGCTAGTTTTAACGCCACAACGCAAAAGATTGTGCTAGATGATTTCGATCAGAATGTTATTGATCAATTTGAAGCGGGTGATGCTTTCGGTATTGCGCCGGTAACTTCAATTCCAGCTTTAGGTACTGGCGATCACGTTGGGCAAATCAAGTACTTAACGACTACCAGTACGCTTTATGTATGGACTGGCTCAGCGTGGACTACAGACCTTTTCACTGCGTCATCTGTTAGTGCGGGTTCTGTCACAGCCGCATCATTTGCTGCTGGCGTTGAGCCTATTTCAGCCGTTACAACGCTGCCATCACCGGTTGGCTACACTGGCCCCAAGACTGTTTTCCAAACGTCAGATGCCAAACTCTACCGCTATGATTCGACGGTGCCAGAATTCACTACGTTAGTTAAGACCACCGACCTAAGCGGCACGTTAGGCGATAACTTATTCAGTGACACATTAAGACCGGTTGAGCGGGTAACCACACTCCCTACAACTAACCTAGAAACTGGTCGAGTCGTAATGCTGACGACTGACAGCAAGCTGTACAGATACAACGGCACAAGCTGGACTTCCTCAATTGCTGCGGCTGACCTTTCTGATCAAGTAAACCTAGCAACGCAGGTGTTCGGGCAGGTTCAAGCGGCAAGCATAACAACCGGACAGATAACCAGTTCATCAATTCAAACCGGTGCGGTAGTCGCTGATAAAATATCAAGCGGGGCGATCAGCGCAGTTAAACTGGCGGCTGACTCTGTAACAGCGAATGCAATAGCAGCTAATGCGGTGACTGCATCAGAAATATTAGCGAACACGATTACTACAAGTGAACTTAACACCTCGCAGATTTTTGCTGATTCTGCGGTTATTGGTGCTATCCAAGCCTCGTCAATAACAACAAGTGCTGTAGTTGCTGCTATCGGTACATTTGAATTCATCCAGTCGCAGAACATTCAATCGAATGCAATTACTGGCGGTAAGATAGCTGCATCAACCATTACAGCCAACAAGCTTGCTGTTACAAATCTGGCATCTATTACCGCCAACTTGGGTACTGTCACTGCGGGTACAATCAACGCCTCTCAGGTTTCAATTACCAACCTCAATGCCGATAACATTTCGACGGGAACGCTGAGCGCGAATCAATTAAGCATTGATAACGTGACAATGGACACTGACGCGCAAGGCAACCTAATTATTAAGAGTGCAGGGGTAAACACTACCCAGATAGCCTCTCACGCTGTTAGTTTGACGGCCAACGCTTACACCTCTGGCGGAATCACAACCTCATCAGGCAGTACAGCGGTTCAGTCTGTTAGTTACACATCAACAGGCGCAGAAGCCTATGTAATGGTCAACCTTGGCTTTGTCGCTGGTGGCGTAGGTGGCACATACACAATCGCCTTTGATGTTTTTGATGGCTCAACATTGATTCACCAAATACCCTCGCGCACCTATGCAAACGGTTTGACCGGTCAGATTGGATTCTCGTTCACTTACACGCCAAGCGCGGGAAGCAGAACCATAAGCGTTAATGTAAAGACTGGCGCATTCACCGCGTTTAATCGTGGCATAACAATTATTGAGTTGAAGCGATGAAGAATTACATTGTCTATAATAATGCAGGCAAGATACTACGCACGGGTAGTTGTCCAGAGTCAGACTTTGACATTCAAGCGGGAGAGGGTGAGCAAGTCCTAGAGGGTCAGGCCAATGACTCAACGCAAGAAATAGTAGATGGCGCAGTTGCAAATATCCAAGGCCCAATCTATGAGTCTGCGGAATCACTAAGAATACAGCGCGACCAAAAGTTAACTGGCACGGATTGGTCACAAGTAGCTGATTCGGCCCTTTCAGATGAAGACAAGCAGGCATATCGCGACTATAGGCAAGCACTGCGAAATATAACAAACCACGCAAACTGGCCCAACTTGACCGACCAAGATTGGCCCACACTGGAGATTTAGATGGCTACTCAACTACAAAGCAGAAGAGGCACAACTGCCCAGATGAATGCCTTTACAGGGGCAGAGGGCGAGATAGCTGTTAACACTTCGACTGACACCCTACACGTTCACGATGGGTCTACTGCTGGCGGTCACGCATTAGCCAAAGCTGATGGGTCAAACATCGCAACTTATGCTGGGTCGTTCACTACCATTGCAGCAAGCGGAACTATAACCGGCAACGTCACTGGTAATCTGACTGGTAACGTAACTGGCAATGTGACTGGTAACGTGACTGGCAATATAACCGGCTCTGTACTTACTGCCGCACAAACCAACATTACAAGCGTGGGTACTCTAAGTGCTCTTACAGTGAGTGGCGCATTGACAGTGGACACAGATACTTTAGTTGTTGATGCAACTAATAATCGCGTGGGTATTGGTACTAGCAGTCCAAATGCTGCTGCCGATTTACACGTTGCTGATACCTCTGACACCCGTATATGGTTAGAGGCGACCAGCGGTGACACGATGGAGCTTTACGCAGGGACAAATGTTTCTGTGTTCAATAGAAGCAACAACGCTTTGACGTTCGGTACTAACAACACAGAACGCATGCGCATAGATGCCAGCGGGCGGGTGGGTATTGGCGGCACTTCCGCGACTGCGCGTCTTGAAGTTACAGGAGCTTTTGGATACGCCAGTGGTGCTAATAGCTTGGCAACTACAGTCAGCAAAGCAGCCGCAAGAATCAGAGGCTCTAGCGATGCTTCAACGTCCTTGTTTTTTGGTTCACTCACGAATGACGCAGAGCAGTACATCCAATCGTCAAACGGCGCTGGCAGCGCGGCTGATGACTTGGTGTTAAATCCTTACGGCGGCAGCGTGGGTATTGGTACTAGTAGTCCAACAGCTACTTTAGATATTCGTAGGTCAGACGCCAGTGGAATTATTGCAGAGTTTCATAACAATGTGGGTTATGGAATAGATATAGGAACTAGCACTGCTGAGGCCTATATTTCTAGCGGCTATCAGCAAGACTTTTTATTCAAAACCAACGCTGGGTCAGGTCAAGTTGAACGCATGCGCATAGACTCCAGCGGCAAAGTGGGTATTGGAATTAGTGCCCCAACAGAAATGCTTGAAATTTTTAATGCTTCTAGCCCCGCAATTCAACTCAATGACGGTGGAGATTATAAGTCTATTTTTAGACTCGCAGGTAATGATTTAGAAATTAGAGGTTCAAGCGGATCAATGGAGTTTTACACTGGATCGGCAGATGGGGATTCATCGTCAGAACGCATGCGCATAGATGCCAGCGGCAACCTGTTGGTGGGTAAGACCAGTACAGCCTTTGGAACAGCAGGTCTAAGGTTCGCGCCAACTGGAGCCATTGACGCAACAGTTTCTGGCGATGGTTCTTTATTTTTGAATCGCTTAGGTAGCGATGGACCCATTCAGTACTTTTACAAAGACGGCACAAACGTAGGTAGTATTAGTGCTACTGGTGGCAATATAAATATAAACTCGGCTGCTAATGGAATCCTATCTACAGTAGGGACGCGAAGATTGAACTGGGATGCTGGCCAACTTTATCCGCAGGTAGATAACACTTATAACTTGGGGCATGGCTCATACCGCTACGATGACATATTTGCCACCAACGGCACGATTCAGACATCTGACCGTAATGAAAAGCAGGACATTGAAGCACTGTCTGATGCAGAGCAGCGTGTTGCTGTAGCAGCTAAAGGCTTACTGCGTAAGTTCAGATGGATTAGCAGCGTAGAAGAAAACGCTGATGATGCTCGTATTCACTTTGGAATCATTGCACAAGACCTACAAGACGCATTCACCGCTGAAGGCTTAGACGCTGGACGCTACGCAATGTTCATATCAAGCACATGGACTGATGAAGATGGTAACGAGCAGACACGCTTAGGTGTGCGCTACTCTGAACTACTAGCCTTCATCATCTCAGCAATCTAGGAGAACAACTAATGGCTACAAACACATGGACTATTTCAACGTGCGACAGAGAACTAGTTGACGGTGGTATCACCACAGCGCATTGGCGCGTTAACGCCTCACAAACTGTAGGCACTGGCGATGACGCTGTGACCTACACAGCAACCTCGTATGGCACCTGTGGTTTTACCCCAGATCCTTCAGCAAGCGACTGGACAGCCTACGACAGCGTTACAGAGGCAGAAGTACTTGGCTGGTGTTGGGCTAATGGTGTAGACCAAGAAGCTATTGAAGCATCTCTACAGGCAAACATTGACCTACAGATCACACCCACTAATGGCACTGGAGTACCTTGGTAGTGAATTACATACTAGATTTCTTCAACATCGCCACTGCATTGATCGCTTTAGCATCTGCTATTGCAGCCGTCACTGAGACTAAGACAGATGACAACTGGGTGGGCAAAGGGCAAAAGCTGCTAGACCTAGTTGCACTGAATATTGGTAAGGCCAAAGACTCATGACACCTACAGAAAAAGCCATTGCTAAAATCGAGCAGCACGAAGAAACCTGCGGCATACGATATAAGTCTATAGATGATAGATTAAACGCGGGAGAGAAGCGTTTTGACCGCTTAGAATCGATGATTTGGGGGGTGTATGCAGTCGTCATGGTTGCTGTTGCTCTCCCTCAATTCTTGCAAGGCTAATGATCGCCGAAATCTCCGCTATCGTTGCTGGGGTCAATATGGCTTCCAATGCGCTAAAGCAGGCTGCGGGTAGTTGTGATGATTTGAGCACTATCGGCAATTTCCTGACTAAATTGGGCGGGGCAGAGGTCGAGTTAGCGAGGGCGCAGAATCAAGGCGGTTTGAATGAAGCTGACGCTGTTAAAGCTGCGCTTGCTAGAAAGCAGATTGCGGAAACCATGCAGGAAGTGAAAGATTTATTCGTCATGTCTGGTAACGGGCATTTATATCAGCAGTGTATGCAGGAGATGGCAAACGCTAGAAAGGCCAAGCAAGAAGAACTAGCCCGTAAGGTTAAAGAGAAAAAGCAATTCATGCAGCAAATGCGGCAACTTGGATTGATAGTTGTGGTGGTTATTTTGTTGGTGCCTGCCGCACTAGGCGCACTGCTTGCGTGGTTAACCAACCGGTGATCATGGCTTTTCTTTTGGTGGTTGTTTTGGAAGGCAACACGATGCCAGAAGAGTTTTTATTTCGTGACGCAAACCGTTGCAGGCACTTTGAGGCCATACTCGAAAAACGCCAGAAAGGTTTAACCGCTTACTGCTTGCCCAAGTGGGTGAGTGATAAATCTAAATTCAACGACTGAGGGCAATATGTACCAGTACCACTACCAAAGACCCACCCCCCACCTGTTATTCGACATTGCTCAGGGCAAGATGTACGACAGCGAGGCGGTGAATATATTTGGGTTCAATCGAGCAGTCGGTAATTCGTTTGAGACTGTTTGGAATGATGGCGACACCTACGCTTTCCCGTCCGCTGCTTTGACCATGACAATCGTGAGCAGTAGCACAAGCGACACAATGGACGTTCTAGTAGTTGGCTTAGATGCCAGTTACAACGAAGTTCGGCAGACTGTCACGCTTACTGGTACTGGTGCCGTTACAATTCCTACCGCGCTCTACCGCATCAACTCAGCAATCATTTTGGCTGGGTCTAATGTTGGAAATATCACCATAGCTAGTGGGGGTGTGACTTACGCATTCATCGAAGCAGAGTTAGGCACCACGCAGGCTTGCATCTACACTGTACCCGCAGGATATGACCTTTACCTTTTCAGAATCACCGCTAACTCAGCAACGGCTACCGGCTCACAATATCTTATGATAAGGAACGCTTTGCGAACTTCTACCGGCAGATGGTTGAAAGTAGCAGAGGCGACATTCTCACAAAGTCAGGTAAACTATGACCGGCAGGTGCCGTTCAAGATAGCAGAAAAGACTGACTTTCAGTTTGAGGCTAAATCTAGTGCCAGCACAAACGAAGTTGGAATATTTGTTGAAGCGGTATTGGTAAAACAGGGATAACTAAGGGAATCAAATGATTACAATCGACGATGTAGAGTATTCAGAAGAAGAAATGACGAATGAAGCGAAGATCAGAGCGCAGCGCATTTCTCAATTGAGAGAGGAGCACATCAACTTAGTGCTCAGACAGCAAGAGGTAGAGCAAGCTATTACATTCCACGCTGGCTGCATCAAGAAAGAAATGGAGCCAGACGAGGAGTGATGTTTCACGTGAAACTCAAGTAAGTGTTGCGGGGTGGGGCCAACTCGTTCGACCCAGCAGCTTATGTATTTCCTGACGCTCCACACCCATATGAATGGCTATCTCAGTCACGCCATTGCCAGACCTTTGTAGCTGGTAGATTTCATGTTTTTTCTTGATGGGAAAATTAGGGTGTTGCACCGCTAAAAGCCTATCGTGAATGTAAGTTTCACGCAGACTAGACTGCGCCTTAATTGCTTCTAAGAATTTAGTCATTAGTTCCCTCGTTCCATACATTGGTAGCACCAGATCATTTGCTTCTCACTTACTGGAAAGCTACTGGTTTCTTTTGGCCCCGCAGATCCCCGCTTGTGGCATCTGGGGCATTGAATAATTATCTTGCCTGC
>Ga0208660_1000193_pt1 | contig 23743 bp, 20 predicted proteins | sample DEB08_DNA_13_FD_184527 | JGI IMG/M metagenome (GOLD analysis project Ga0208660, IMG submission 184527) | Aqueous microbial communities from the Delaware River and Bay under freshwater to marine salinity gradient to study organic matter... | ecosystem: Environmental > Aquatic > Marine > Coastal ... | reverse complement strand
TAACACCTGCAAAACCGTTCCAGCGGAAACCAGCGCGATAACTGCAAGCGATGTAGAAATCGTACTCTTTGCATTTAAATCGCTGTATTGGCGAATTGCAGGCACAAGAAAAAATCCGCCACCCACGCCCAGCATACCGGTCAATAAACCCGAGACACCGCCAATACTACCTAGCGTTAAAAAACAGCGCTGGCTCCAACGAAACTTTCCGGTTGCCGGATTAGTTACGCAATTTTTTTCAAAAAATCCCTGTAAATCTGCTCGGCTTGGGCGGTAGAGCATTTGAATCATTATGCGCAAACTAATAAAAACCAGCAGCGCCGAAAAGATACCCACAAGTACCGCAGCGGGAAACAGCAGAGCCAGCTTAATACCCAGCGGCGCCAACATGACCCCCGCAATGGCCATTAAAAGCGCCGCCTTGTAACGCACAGTTTTTTTACGCAGCCCGTCAATAGCGCCGATAAAAGCAGCCACACCAATTGCGATTAAAGCAATCGGCATAGCCTCTGGGATACTCATGTGCAGACCCAACGCAAGCGCAGGAACCGCGAGTATGCCACCACTGCCCGTTAACCCAAGAGCCAAGCCAACACCCACGCCTAAGAGAACTTCAAAAATCATGCGGTTAATTTATCTCTGCTATAAAAAATAATTCGGCGAGTAAAGATTTTTCATCAGTCCACCAGAACTCGCTCCTGCCCTTGCATCCTTAAACAACGGCATCTTTTGACGAAGCTTTTTTATCAGCTGCCACTTTTATCAGCCGCAAGGATTGCGCGCTGAATTAAGCCGCCTCGCTGCCTGACGACAAGCCCATGGTCAAAACCGCCATTTGTTCGCCCTCAACGTATTGCTCCATGACAAGCTGCTGCTGGTTTTGTGTAACGGTTTTCCATATACCTACTGGCTTTGGGATGCCGCGCAGAACGATTGGCATGGCGCGTGTTTTTAAACGGATAACCGGATCGACATGCTCGTAACTCTGCTGATCACCGCACAAAATACTGCTGGCAATAGACCTTGCTTGATGGGCAATCGGCTCAATAAAACGGCACGCAACACCATTGATACTGATGCAGTCTCCCAGCGCATAAATATTTTTCTCACTGGTTTGTAAGCTGCGCGCATTCACCGCAATACCATTATCAAAAGCCAAACCCGCCTGCTTGGCTAAGCGGTTGTCTGTTTGCAAACCCGTTGCAGCAATAAGCTGGTCATACGCGAGCTTAGAACCATCTTCAAGCACGATATATGACTCACCAGAGGCGGCCTTTTCCAAACCTGCAATATGTGCATTGGCATGATGTTCAATGCCCTGCTGCACCATAGAATCGACTAAACAGCTCGCTGCCAATGGAGGTAGCAATGCTAAAAGCGGATGCGCATCGCGGTTGATGAGACTGACGTGATGACCGGCCTTGTTAAGGTCCTCTGCCAGCTCACAACCAATCATGCCCGCGCCAATGATAGCCACACGCTGAGGCCCAGCACGCAGCGTTTTCTCCAACCCTCCCCAAGATTTAAGATGGTTGACGTGCCAGCAAGTATCAGCCGCCAACTGTTTAGGTAAATAAGGCTTGGAACCCTGCGCAAGAACTAAATGTGTGTACTCGATAGTGCCACGCGTGGTCCGCAACTCATGCCGAGCCGTGTTAAGTCCAACGGCAAAGGCATTAGTGATAAGCTTGACGCGTAAGCGCCTGCCGGCATCCTCGGCCGATTCTCGAACCAGTTGCTCGGCAGAAACCCCGCGACTCATAGCAACCGACAGCTCCGGCTTGTGATAGCGATCTCCCTTGCACGCACTTAACAGCGTGATGGGTATATCGGCATCATCTTTGCGAAGGGCTTCAATAACTGACCAGCCCGCTAGACCAGCGCCAATCACAACAATGCCTGGTTTTTTTGAAAAAGCCACGGTCTGCGGAGCAGCACTGATTTGCGGCCGTTCAAACGGTTCAAAGTCGGTTTTGGTCACTCCACACAGCGGGCATTCCCAATCATCGGGGATGTCTTCAAAGCGTGTGCCCGGCGCGAGGCCGCTGTCCGGATCTCCTTCGGCCTCGTCATAAATGAGACCACAGGCTCGACAGATAAAAAGGCGCCACGGTTCAGTGGAATGAGTCACACCCACTAACCCTCACTCATCAGTTTGGCCATTTCCCAGCGCAGATGTTTAATAGCGGGCGTGACGATGCCAACAAAATGCGCCTCTCGAATAAGGCGTTGCGGCTTAGATTTCATCAAATAGCCACGAGCGCCCTGATGCAACAGGGCTGATTGTGAGGCCTTTAATGATAATTCAGAGCACTGAGCCCGGGTATCTAGCACGTCCAACATATGTTCCTTACTCGTGTCGTAAGGATTTTTAGCCAATTGCATAATACGCGCGTGAAGATCTTTTAATTCGGCCTCTAATTCATCAGGCCGATTATGAAGAAACTGATTCACGTGCCCCAGCGAAACCTCCACCTCACGACAAGCATCAATTGAAGCTTGAGTAACACCCATGGCCCATCCTGTTTGCAAAAGGATGAAGGCACCGCGAATTTTTTTAATAAAAGGTCGGGCCGGGTCGGCAATAATTTGCGCATCACTTACAAAGTATTCATTTAAATTAAGCGCCCAAGTGCTGGTGCCCTCCATACCTGAAAACTCTGGACACTTGGTGAGCTTGACCTCCTCATTGATGTCTAGCATAAACATCACTTCGTGCGAACGGCTGCCATCGGTATTATCAATAGCCGCAATCGCTCCACAACACTGGCCATCAGCAATATGACTTACCCAAGGCAGCGTACCCGAAACAACATAGCCGCCCTCTACTTTACTGGCCTTTAGCGCCATAGCTTCAATGTTAGTAAATGCCTTCATTGGGTTGGACAGAGCCGTGCCACCAAAAGTTATTCCCGTGGCGTGGTCTGTCATGCGATTGACCAAAGCAGGATTACCCGACAGCTCCATATATAAACCGCAGACATCTTGGCACCATGTGATAAAACCCGTTGAACCGCAATGGCGGCTAATGGCACTCATGTTGTTGATGGCAGCATCGAAGCGCTCACCATAAGCTTTCAAATGTGGCAAAAAAGCACCGGCCTGCCCCAACTCACCCATAATGTCGGCCGGGTAATAGCCATCTTGATCTATGCTATTGGCGACGGCCGACAGTCGCACAGAGGCCACCCTTTCGACATCGCATAAAATGCGTGCATCATCGTCCCAAAAGCTTTCATCTTCATTAGACAAAGCAGTATTGTTCATATGTTTTCGCTCCAATTGATAGGCTTAAGCAGGCAAGGCACACGTTAGTCCATTCGGCTAATATCGAATGCAATAGGATTACGCATCGTGTTCGCCACTGGCGAGAAATGGTTAGCATGCTTCACCACTTCATCTAGCTCTTCTGGGCTAGCATCGCCTTCCACATTTACTTTCACGCGGATGTCTTGAAAACCCATATCTGCCGGTTGCTTCTCGGCACCACCGGCACCCCATGCTGCAGGATTACCGATATCGCCTTCCATGAATATCTCCAATTTCGACAGTTTGATATTTTTCCAAGTCGCTACCGCAGTAATACCAACCGCTAAGCAGCCACCCAAACCAGATAAAACAATTTCACCAGGCGCAGGCGCCGTGTCTTCGCCAAAGAGATGCAGTGGCTCGTCGACCACAACTTCATGCTGGTTGATATGGCTGACAGTGCGATACTGACCGTCGGTGACGGTATGGACTTTATTAGTGCCACGCATCTCAGGATTATTGCGGCCTTTTTCTGCAAACGTCGCTAGACCATCGCGATCGATAGGGCGAAGGTAGGAAGTAATAGTGGTAGGTGCTTCAACACTCATGGTGCGTCTCCGATTAAAGTTGCCTAAGGTGGACATTGTCACAAGGATAATGCCTTCTCTATGGCTTAATGCAGAGGCTATGCCAACTATAAAATTTATTTTTTATTTTATTAAAATCATTCACTTAAAATATTATTGTTCATACCAGCACGCTTTGACCCAGCCCCAATCAAAGCAATGTCTGACATTGTTATACATTTTTGGCAGGGCACATTACAGCGACAAAAAAAAGTAATAACGCCGCTAGCCGCTAGTTTTCAATTGCAAGCTTTTCTAATCGATAACGTAATTGCCGCGTCGTCATACCCAGCAAACCCGCGGCGCGAGTTTTATTCCCACCCGTGCGCTTTAATGCGTTAATAATTTCGCCGGCCTGATCCACTCGAACGCGATTGTAAAGACGACCGCTGGGCGCATGCTCGGCCACGCCTGCTGGCTCAGAATGAGCCGACAGGGGTGCACTCACTGCCGAGCGAACCGGCAGAGCTGCAACTGGCTGCGTGGTTATCTCCGACGCAAGGTGGCTATTAATGACTGATTCTTGATTAAGGATAAGTTCAATGTCACTGCTTTTAATCCTCCCATCGAGCGAGATGAGTACCGCGCGCTTGATGACATTTTCTAACTGCCGAATGTTGCCAGGCCAATTATAACTTTCCAGTCGCTCCAGAACGCCTGACTCTAGTATAGTGCTGGACCGATACTCTTGATTAGCCCTGAGTAAGAAGTGCCGAGCTAAAATTCGGATATCGCCATCGCGGTCGCGAAGCGCAGGCAGATAAATAGGAAATACATTGAGTCGGTAAAATAAATCTAAACGAAAATCACCCTTATTAACCGCTTCTTGAAGATTTTTGTGGGTCGCTGTAATGATTCTGACGTCAATGGGAATATCTTGGATTCCGCCCACGCGCTGGATCACCTGCCCCTCTAAAACACGCAATAATTTCGATTGCAACTCAAAGTTTAAATCACCTATTTCGTCCAAAAACAAAGTGCCACCGTCGGCCAATTCCAACTTACCCTGCTTTTGCTTCACCGCTCCAGTAAAGGCTCCACGCTCGTGGCCAAACAATTCCGATTCGAGCAACTGCTCGGGAATAGCAGCACAGTTAATGACTAAAAATGGCTTGTCTTTGCGCGGGCTGTTGAGATGAAGCACCTGTGAGAAGCGCTCCTTGCCCGTACCCGATTCGCCATTCAAAAAAACGGTAACGGCTGTTTCAGAAACCATCATTATTTGTTTTAGCGCATTACGAATGGCTCGGCTCTCGCCCAAAATGCCATGGTCGGCTTGCTGATTGTGCAAGGCCCCCTTAAGCTCTTTATTTTCTTGCGTTAATTGCTCGGTGCGAAGATCAATTAAATGATTAATTTTTATAATTTGCGCAACAAACGTTGCCACAACTCTTAGTACAACTAAGTCGGCATCAAATGAACGTGAGCGCTGCCGTAAACGATGCACACCCAATACGCCAATGGTGTTGCTACCATCTAAAATAGGCACGGCCAGAAAGGAGACTACTTCTTGCGGCAACGTCTCTCTATCAATTGCCCGGCATAAAAAGTCGGGTTCTTCATCAATATTTTGCACCACAGACTGTAAACCGGTACGCATAACCTTACCGGTAATACCATCATCAATGGCATAAATGCCGCGCGCCTGCTCTGACTTTTGCAAACCATAGCTATAGCGAATTTGCAATTTATCTTGGGTAACTGACGGCAGCAGCACTCTACCGCGATTTAAACCTAAAAATTCTGAGATTAAACGTAAAATACCAGTGATGGCTAATTCGGGCGCATCCGAATTACCGATCAGTTTGGCCGCCTCGTGAATCACCCCCAGATCGAAGTCACCAGCCTCTTCCATCATTGGCGCCGGCTGCTGCAGAAAACGGGTGTTACTTGAGGAAGTGTTATCCGAATTAGATTGATCAGCTTTGTTCGAAGTACTCATGCCACTCGCTCATTTTGTTAGACATTGTCAACAATACTTTTCTGTTGGCAAAATCCGTGCCCAAAATGCTTTAATACGAGCCGGCCGGAATTTTCGATAGTCTATTAATACTAGAATCGCACTCCCGTACCACCACAGAATACGCAAGCTGCTCACGTGCTAAGTCCGCTCAATTAATGCGACCTGAAGGCTAGCGCCACGCTCCGCGGAAAACAAACTCCAGCTAATCTTCCAAGTGCCAGTTAAATCGCTTAACTAGCAGGCCACATAGCCAATCTAGACAGTAACCAATCACGCCTATAACCAATACGATTGCCGCCAGTGTATCGTAAGACAAGGTGTCTCGCGCGTCGTTAATTGCATAGCCCAAGCCACTAGTTACACCCAGATACTCGGCAGGAACTAAGACTACCCAAGCCACACCCACAGCCAAGCGAATACCAGCCACCACATCCATCATAATGGCGGGCAAGATAATCCGACTCAACATTTGCGGACCCGAAGCGCCCAAGTTACGTGCAACCTTGAACCAATTTGGGTCGATCTTGCGAACTCCATGTGCGGTTGAAAACATAATGGGCCAAACAGATGCCATGACAATTAAGAATATTATCGCTGCATCCCAACTCGCAAAAGCCAGCACCGCAATCGGCATCCAAGCCAACGGACTTATCATTCGTAATACTTGAAAAGGCACGTTAGCAATTTTCAAGGCTATACCAACATAGCCAATCAATACCCCAACAGGCACACCAATGGCTACGCCCCACAACAAACCCACCAAAATACGGTACAAACTGGATGTAATGGCTTGTACTAATTCACCGCTGAGAACCAAGGCATACAACGCCGAAAATGTCGGCCCCGGCGCAAAGGCCGCAAAGGCCGACAAATCGGGGTCATTTTTAATCAAGTAACCGCCAAACCACCAAAGCACCAAAAGACACAGACAACCCAGCACCGGATACTTCAGCTGGTTGGCCAGCCACAGTACGCCGCCCATCACGGGCGACATATCTACGCGGTTTTTTTCCAAATTGGCACTGGCGGCGGTCATAAATTAATAATCTCTTCGCGCTCAAAGGGATTTTCAGCATTGAAGCCCGGCACATCTTCCCAGCCACTGTGCTTCTCCATGGCAGCCTTAACAAATTGATAGTCGACTAAGTCTTCAACCACAAAGTTAGGGTCTAAATCATTCAAAAATGTAGCATCGCCACCCACTAACGTACTTTTGAGCTCGTTCACAATTAACTTCGTGGCTGATGGGAAAGGCCATGGTTGAAAATCGATTCGCCCACTCTTCCATTCAGGATTTTGTATCGCATCGGGCTCTGCATAACTTTCCTCGTCATAAAGTGTCATGGCACGCTCAACTACATTTGCCTTCATGGGCAAGTATCCCTCACCATCTTTAGACAGCAGATACGCAACCTCTTTTTTGTTTTGCTGCGAGTAAATTTGAGCCTTAACAATCGCGTTCATCACTTTCTGCGTCCACTCAGGATTAGCCTTGACCTTGTCCTCATTCATACACACCACACAACATGGGTGGTTTTTCCACATGTCGCCAGTAAAGCGCAGCATCTTGCCGCCTGCTAACAACTCGCCTGCTGCGTTAAAGGGCTCAGCAACAATGAAGGCGTCGATTTTTTTCGCCGCAAGGGCCGGTGGCATATCTGGCGGGGGCATAATTTGTAAGTTCACTTCATCGGCTGCCAGCTCTTCTCCATAACCTTTTATAACTGGCTTTAATCCAACATTCTTCAGAGCCATTTGTAATACGATGTTGTGCATTGAATACCAATAAGGCACCGCCACCTGCTTACCGCCTAAACCCTCAAAACTTTCTACACCGGTATGCTTGCCTACCACCACCCCTGAACCATTGAGGTGGGCCCAAGACATAATTTTTACTGGAAAGCCATTGTTGTAACGCATCCAAATAGGAATGGGTTTTAAAAAATGCACTAGGTTAAATTTACCCGCCGCAAAACCTTCAATGAGTGGCGACCAACCACGAATTAGTGTTGGTCTCTCGGTCTTAATACCCTCTTCCTCAAAAAACCCCTTCGCATGGGCAACCAACAAAACCGTCGCATCGGTAATGGGTAAATAGCCGATACGCAGCACCTCATCTTCCGGCGGCTGAATACTTGCCCAAGAAGCTGCGCTGCCGGTTAAGCCAAATGTTGCTGCTAAGCCACCCATAGCGAGCGAATCCATCACAAAGTCGCGACGATTCATCTCGTGCTCTTGCAAGTAATCAAGGTCATCTTGGCTCATAGCGTCATCATTTGCCTCACTGATGCTTAAAGAGGTGGTTGGTGTCGTGGTTTTTTTCATAATGCTTTCCTTTTGTGTAAGTGAATTAGGCTGCAACGGTTTTGCTGATCGAAGTATCTGTTGGTTGACTGTCAGGGGTTTCTGTTTGCACAAACATCTGCATTAATTCATCTCGCAAATGCTGAAACTTATGATCCATATGCCGACGAGGCCATGGAAGATCTACGCTCAGTTCGTCGACAATACGGCCGGGATTTTGCGACATAATCAACACGCGGTCGGCCATCGTAATGGCCTCATCAATGTCATGGGTTACAGTCACCATGGTGATATTGAGTTTGCGGCAAATAGCGGGCACCTCTTCTTGCAAGGCGCTGCGAGTAAACGCATCCAGAGCCGAAAAAGGCTCATCTAATAAAAGCACCTCCGGCTCGGTTGCCAGTGACCGTGCCAGCGCCACGCGCTGCTGCTGCCCCCCCGATAAGCTCTGTACACGGGCATCTTTTTTGTCATGCAACCCAACCATATCTAACAAGCCGTCGATTTTTTCGCTCGCTTGGATCGGCGAAACGCCAGCAAACAGCAAACCCAGCGCAGCATTTTCTTTTACCGACATCCAAGGGTATAACGAAGCCTTTTGAAACATCATGTTCCACTTGGCACTAGGTTTTTGCACCTGCTTGTTGTTGATTCGCACGCATCCCTCAGAGGGGATTAAAAGACCCGCCATCATGTGTAAGAGTGTTGATTTACCGCAACCACTGCGCCCTATAAGCGCGCACAACTCGCCCGGCTTGACGCAATTGTTAATACCTACCAAAGTATTGGGACCCGCCGCCTGATAGCGGTGAGAGATATAATCAAGCGAAATCGTTGCACCCATAAGGGCCGCTCCTAAAAATGAAACTTTTACCTGAAAACTTTATGCAGAAACTATCTTACATAAAGCAATTAATAGGCCAAGAATGAAATTTTCATGTAAATCATGTCGTTGTAAAAAAAGAAGAAAAAACAGCTGATTCAAACTGTTAGCTGACCCCAGCATTGTCCAACATTGGCAATGTATGTGCGGAAAAACGTGCCACATTGTCAAGCGATAATCGCTAATTACTTATGCATGAAAAACTATTTAACGCTTGCCCAGAAAGGCCCGCGCGAGAAGATAAAGCCTACCGAGGGAATACATGACACGCCTAAAAAGGAAAGGAAAAAAATTAAGCAGGGAAAGAACAAAAGATTTTTATACAGAACTGGATTTTATTTAATCTTTGAATTAATCAAGCAAAAGACACCCACAAAGATAGAAAAGTACGCGCTACTGCTAATGGATTTTATATCTTCACGCCGTATGACATAGAATTTCAAATGGACTTTATCTAAATCTTATTATCTGCCTCTGATTATCTACAAACGAGGCCAATTTACGCATCAAAAAACATCTACATAGCTTTGAATGAGCGGCTGGTCCAGTTACGCAGCGACCAGCCGCATCAATCTTACAACAATATAACGTTTTAGATTTTCACCCCAAACCACACCCACAATTTCTGTGTGTCCACGGCGTACCCATCGCTGCTGTAATCGGCATATTTAATGCCTGCGCTGTAGGCTTTACCAAACTTCATACCGTACACAACATCCAGCTCTGAACCATAATCATCACTGCCATTGTCGGCTGCAAAATCATGATAAATCGCCGCTAGCTTACCAGGGCCGACTTTCGTACCTACGCTTATGTAAGTGTCGACCAAACCGTTGGCTGGGGTGCTGATGAACGTGTCGGCCCAACCATTGAACTTATGTACCGTCGCCAATGGCGTAGCGAAACCTACCTCACCATCATCGGAGCCCAACACTTCATAACCAATTTTAGCGGTAATGCCACTAACTACTGCACCTGCTTCTAAAAACATGTAGTCCATTGAATTATCAACGCCCGCATCATTCTCTAAACTTTGGCTGGCATACTCTGCCGCGTACATAACTTTGATGTCATCAATTTTAGTGCTGCCCGTTAAGCTAATGCCATAAGTGTCTCGCACAGTATTGAGGCCAAAATCATCTTCTAACAGATACGCATAGCCTACTATTTTTCCAAAATCAGTGGTGTAAGCTGCATTCAAAAGGTTATCTTTTGAATCTTGATCCTGCACTTCCGCAAAAATTCTATTGCGGCCATAAATGTGCGCTAAGGTAACCGATAGTTTATCCATAGGCTCGAACTTAGCCGACACCGCATCATACGTTGCCCGATCCTGACGCCAGCCAACATGACCGATAAAACGCTGACCATCCAAAGCGATTACCTGAGCGCCGACTTTAGCAGTCACTGACTCGTTGCTATATTGAATAAACGCCTGATCAATTTCAGTTGTCCCTGGATCAGCAATCACTGAATAGACGCCAGTGTTAAAGCCTGTTGGGGGTACAGAATATTCATCTTGGCCGGCAATAGCGCGGCTATCTTCCATTTCAACCAGCGCTGAGAAGCCGCTGTAACTACCCGTTTTATAGCCTACACGGGTTCTAATCGTTGCTGCGGTTGCATCTTTTAATGCATTGTCCTGCTCAACAGTTTCATAACGCATGCGAATATCAGCAAAACCCTTGCCGCTAGTTAGCGCCTCAGTAATTGAATCGGCTGCAGTGGCCGTGGCTGTAACAGACGATGTCATAACAGCTAGGCACGCGGCTGCCATAGTTTTTGGACGAAGTCCAAGAGGTCGCGTGCGATGTGACATATAACTTTTCATAAAATAATCCTCGATTGACTTAGGTTGATTGATGGCGTTAACCATTTAACGGTACGTTGATAGAGCTGCTGCCGTTGATGCAGCTTTTTAAAAAAATTAAGTACTCACCCCTTATGCCACAGCGTCAGTGACATTCTCGTCACCTTCTTTTTTGTTAAGTACTAGCCTGCGCCCAATAAATACTCCCAATTCATAGAGCAGCCACATGGGTAGTGCTAATAGCATCTGCGAGATAACGTCGGGAGGCGTGAGAAACATGCCAAGAACAAAACAGCCCACAACCACATAGGGTCTCTTGTTTTCGAGTGACTCCGGGCTTACCGCGCCCGATCGAATGAGTAAAATAATTGCAATGGGTATTTCAAAAACTACGCCGAAAGCCATAAACAGCTTTACAACAAAGTCTAAATAGCTGGAGATGTCGGTCATCACAGTGACGCCTTCTGGTGCCATAGAAGTAAAAAAACCAAACACCAAAGGCAGAACGACAAAATAGCAAAAGGCGATGCCACTATAAAAAAGCAACACGCTTGAGGCGATTAAAGGCAGAATTAATGACTTCTCATTGTTGTATAAACCAGGCGCTAAAAAAGCCCAACCTTGGTAGAGCACCACGGGCAAGGATGCTACAAAAGCCACAAAAAAAGTTAACTTGAAGGGTGTGAGGAAAGGCGTTGCCACTTCAGTTGCAATCATCGAAGCATTTTCAGGCAAAAAAACCATTAACGGGTTGGCGATAAACGTATAAATTTCGTTAGCGAAGCCTACCAACGCCAAAAAAACCAGACCAACGGCAAGCAGTACATACAGCAAACGGTTGCGCAGCTCGAGAAGATGACTGACCCACGCCGTTGCACCCTGCTTAGTTGAGTGTTCAACGTGTGCATTCATAACGCTGCACCGCCGGGTAGTGCTTGGTTAATGTTGGTTTGCGCGCTTTGCTCGGCTGCGTCTTCACACACCAATGGCTCTTGGTCCCTATCGGGCACAGCAACCTCGGCTTGGTTGTGTAAATTATCGTAGGCGTCTTGATCATAAGGCATGGCTACTTCGCCCGAGTCAATTTGCCTGTCGATGTCAGATAAACCGGCCTTAATTTTACTGAGGTTATCCATTACATCTTCGTTATGGATTTGACGTCGAATATCGTCCATCCCTATTTGCTTTTCTATTTCACTGCGCGCACTACTTAGGCTTCGTTTAACTTTACCGAAGGTGAGCGCCGCCGAGCGAACAGCCTCAGGCATTCGCTCGGGCCCCACTACCAGCAGAGCCACAACCGCAATCAGTAATATCTCAAAAAAGCCCATAAGCTACTTGGTCTCGGCCTGGCTGGCTTCCGCCACCACTGCTTGTTCGCCAGCAGCAGAGTCATCACCAATCGCTTTTTTAAAACCTTTAATAGCTCCGCCTAAATCACCGCCAATGCCCTTTAATCGCTTGGTGCCAAATAACAGCACCACGATGGCAAGGACAATCAACAGCTGCCAAATACTAATTCCACCAAATCCCATAACGCTCTCCTAACCTTGTTTGTTGTTAATTGCGAATGCTCTAAACTTTCTGTGCCAACCTAGTTGGCTCTGGCCTATACCAACGCAGTTGGCTCTAAGCTATACCAACGTGCTTGGCTGAGATCACAGCCAACTAATAAAATCACTAAAGACGACGGTCACTCACATCAATGGGGACATCGTTGATGCTGGCTTCGCGCCGTTGCATTTGACCGTTACTCGCAAACTCCCACTGTTCGTTACCGTAAGAGCGGTACCACTGCCCTGCGTCATCGTGCCACTCATACTCAAACTTGGCCGAGATGTGATTGTCGGTAAAACTCCATAGCCACTTTTTGAGTTTGTACTCATGCTCTTTTGCCCATTTACGTATAAGAAACGCTTTGATTGCTTCACGGCCATTTAAGAACTCGCCTCGATTACGCCAAGTTGAGTCCTCGGTGTAAGCCATACAAACACGCTCGGCGTCGCGGGTATTCCAGGCGTCCTCCGCTGCTTGAACCTTTTGTTTAGCCGTTGCCTCAGTAAAAGGCGGTAAAGGTGGCTTGAGTTCCATGGTCAACACCAATTATTTCTTTAGCTTCCCGGCCAATCGGCCTACGTTTTGCTCATGTTTAAATTGAGCTCACCAAGCACTGTGCTTACCAAGCGTTGTATTTAAGAAACTTTCCATCCATGGTGATGATCACGCGGTCACCCTTAGGATTTTCTTTTTTCTCAACTTCCATAGTGAAATCAATAGCACTCATGATGCCGTCACCAAATTTCTCTTGGATGATTTCTTTTAAAGTATCGCCGTAAACGCCCACCACTTCGTACAAGCGGTATATACACGGATCGGTAGGCACAGCCTGGTCCCATATTTTGGTGGGGAACGCCTCGAGAGCTGCGTTCACCTCTGCATCAAGGCCCAATATTTCGCAAATAGCCGCTGCCGCTGGTACAGGTGTGCTATTCATGCCTAAGCAGCAAGAGGTAATAAATACCGGGGACATATCTGCAGCCGCAGCAATGGCTTCCCAGCTCAGACCTTTGGCTGCTTTAGCAACCATAATCATTTCGGTCATTTCAATTTTTGTCATAATAATTTCCTCTCGTTCGATACAAAAAGTTAGATGTGAAATTTATAAATCTAAGCGGCCGGTACAGCCAATTTTTCTGGCGCCTGATCAATTACAATCGGTTGCTCAGCATCCCCTGGCGGATTAATGGCCACGGGATTGACCGTTACGGGATATTCGTTGGGCTGGGGTGATTGGCCCGATAATTCCTCCGAGCGATTAACAAGAAAGTCGACCAGATAATTTCGGATTTTGTAATAGCCGGGGTCGTCAATAATGGTGCTGCGTTTACGCGGGCGCGGAATATCAACAACAACTGACTCCGCCACGCGGGCTTTAGGACCGTTAGACATCACTATGATGCGATCGGCCAGCAATATAGCTTCATCAACATCGTGCGTAATCATGAACACTGTTTGCTGGGTTTCCTCCCAAATCTTCACCAGCTCCTCTTGAATCAACCCCCTTGTGAGCGCATCTAGTGCACCGAATGGCTCATCAAGCAGCAATAGTTTGGGCTCGGTGGCAAAAGCCCGCGCGATACTGACTCGCTGACGCATACCGCCCGAAAGCTCTGAAGGCTTGAGCTTGCCTTTACCGCCCAAGCCCACCATTTCTAAATATTTATTACAGTGGTCGTCGAGCTTTTCTTTAGTCCAACCAGGCCAGCGCGCGCGCACACCAAAATAAACATTTTGAAAGACCGTCAGCCACGGTAGAAGGCTGTAGTTTTGAAAAACAATACCGCGATCGAGGCTTGGGCCAACGACCTCTTGGCCATCCATAATCACGCCACCCTCGGTAGGCTCATCTAAGCCTGCCAGAGCATTCAAGATAGTGGACTTACCACAGCCGGAATGACCGATAATGCAAACGAACTCGCCTTTATGGATACCAAAATTGGCGTTCTCATAAATTGTGGTGGGCTCCTTCTCGCCTTTCACCGGGTAGCGTTTAGCTAAGTTTTGAACGTGAACAAAATATTGCGACATTTTCTCTTACTCTTTGTATTCAACGAATTTCAGGGCACTAGACAGTAGTAAATCTAAAATCATGCCCACCAAGCCGATCATTAAGATGGAAAAAATCACAGCGGTTAAATCTAAATTGTTCCACTCATTCCAAACGTAGTAACCAATACCCGTACCTCCTACCAACATTTCGGCCGCAACAATGACAAGCCAAGCAATACCAATTGAAATGCGCATCCCTGTAAGAATGGTTGGTGCCGCTGCTGGTAAAATCACTGTAAAGGCCGTGCGCAAGTGACTCAGTTCATGTGTACTTGCAACTTTCAACCAATCTTCACGCACGCCTGCCACACCAAAAGCTGTATTAACCAACATGGGCCAAATGGAGCAAATGAAAATGACAAAGATGGCAGATGCTTCGGAGTCCCTGATAACAAATAGGGCCAGCGGCATCCAAGCCAGCGGAGAGATGGGCCGCAACAGCTGAATGAAGGGGTTAAGTGTTTGGTACATCAGCGGTGACATGCCAATCAAAAAACCTGCCGGTATGGCAATCAAAAAAGCCATGAAAAAACCGGTTAATACTCTATAGAGTGAATAACCCAACTGAATACCAATACCCTTATCGTTAGGGCCGGCATCGTAAAAGGGGTCGCTAAGCTCCTTAAATGCCAAAGTGATAACCTTCGATGGTGGGGGCACTCGCGCCTCCTGATCGGAAGCCCCCAACAACATCTCATACTCGGAAAGTGGCTCGGTACTCTCTGGGGGCTGAACTACCAGCTCCCAGAGGCCCAAGAGTACGATGCTGAACACTACTGTGAGCAGCATCGATTTCATGCGTAACGACATATTTAACGGCATGGTCTCTATCTCTTAATATCGAAACTGGCGATATATTCTTCGGGCTTGTTGTAGTCGAACTCTTTACCCATGATGGTGTAGTTCTCATAGGTTTTGTCCGGCGCACCGTAACCCAACTCCGTTAGCATCTTCTTAGCATCAGAAGCCAGATACACCTGCTCAGCAATTTTCTTGTAATCGATACTGCCTTCCACATAGCCCCATCGCTTCATTTGCGTGAGGATCCACACGGCCATTGAGTGCCATGGGAACGGGTCGAAGTCGATACGATCGGGAACTTTTTTAACCGCACCTAAACCGTCGGCATAGGTACCGGTAAGCACCTGCTCGATTACTGGAATCGGCTGATTCAAATAATTTTTTGGCGCTATTGCTTTGGCAATATCTTTTCGGTTAGCGGGGTCTGAAGAAAACTGCGTGGCATCTACAATAGATTTCAACAAAGCGCTGTAGGTGTTAGGGTTGGTCACAGCAAACTCTTGGCTGCAGGCAAACGCACAGCACGGGTGCCCTTCCCAAATATCTTTAGTCAGCATGTGAAGGAAACCAATTTTTTCCCACACAGCGCGCTGATTAAAGGGGTCTGGCGATAAGTAACCGTCGAGGTTACCGGCGCGCAAGTTGGCCACCATTTCTGGCGGTGGAACGACTCGAATTTGAATATCTGTATCAGGGTCGATGCCAAATTCAGCCACGTAGTAGCGCAACAAAAAGTTGTGCATGGAATATTCGAACGGCACACCAAATTTAAAGCCCTTCCACTGTTTCGGGTCACGCTTATCTTTGTGCTTGTTGGCTAATACAATGGCCTGGCCATTGATGTTCTCAACCGCGGGCATAATGTAAGGCTTAGCTGAAGAACCCGCCCCCATCGTCATTGCCAATGGCATGGGCGTTAACATATGCGACGCGTCGTATTCTTTATTGAGCGATTTATCGCGAGCAACTGCCCACCCCGCCGTTTTAATCACTTCTACATCTAGACCATACTTTTCATAAAAGCCCAGCGGGTGCGCCATGATGATGGGGGTTGCACACGTGATGGGTACAAAACCGACTTTCAACTTGGTTTTTTCTAGCTGGCCAGCAGACTCTTTCACTGCGGCCTTGATGGAATCCATTGGTAACATCGTACCCAATACAGAAGCCATGGTGCCGCCGCCAACTGCTTTCATAAAGGTGCGGCGATGCATATCATTGTGACCAAAAATACCGCGAACAATCGCGTTTTCAACCGCCTGATCGAGCATGTCTTCACTAGAGTCAAACTGTTTTTTGTGAGTAGTATCGGTCACACTACTTACCTGCATTTGATCGGCTTGCTGCTCCATTAGGCGGGTGCGTTCAGCATCGCTTAACATAATTGGTGACTGCTTTTGCGCGGCGCAGACCGCGCATTCGCAGCGCTGGTTGTGCTTTAACGAAGCATCACCGTCGTAGGGATTGTTCAAACTATTAATGGTCATTTTAGAGGCCTCTTAAAATTTAACTGCACTATTAAAGTGCAAGGTTTGCTGATTGGGTTGCTAGCGGATCACCGTGAAACCTATTGACAACGGCTATAACGATAAAATTAAGCTTCACACCCTCCTCTTTGCCAGAACTGTGCCAACCCACAAAAATATTTTTAAGTCATTGAATTAAATAACTTATGTGCTTTTATTCAGTCGCGAAAAAAAGCCACGAAAAATCGTTATGCACGAATTCTCGTTGCCTAAACAACGAAAAATTGAGATTTGGCATAATTATTGAAGTACTTAACGCCAAGTAAACGCACTAACACTTCCAAGCCATGAGATTTCTTTACGTATGACCACTGAACAAAAAATATTTATGTCCTCACCGCTTGCTCAGGTGCTGGTCGATCCGATGACCGACACCATTTTGCTCGCAAACATAAGCGCCCAAAATACTTTTTGGTGCCAGAATAAAGCCTTAATCAACCAGCCATTTAGCCAGTTTTTTGCTGGGTTATTTCCTGACTTGGTGGTACTCACTCAAGAAATCTTAACCAAAGGCAAAGCTTGGCGTGCCGAAATGATGTTGCGCTCACCAGAGGATAAGCATCATCGAAAGGTAGAGGTGACGGGATATATAGCGGGGGATTTTGCTAAGCATGAGCCGAGTTTTCGTGAAGATGAAAATGACCAACCCGACAGACATATTGTTTTTTGTTTTCAAGATAAGGAGGTGATTGATCGAAATCGCGCCGCGGCGCAGGCCAATGAGCATTATCTATCGGGGATCAGCCAGTGGCGCCGGGTTGAAAAAGTTTTTCAGGAAATAGAGCAAGATAATCAACTCATTTTGAATGCTGCCGGCGAAGGCATTTATGGCGTTGATAGCGAGGGACGAACCACATTTCTCAACCCTATTGCAGAAGAATTACTAGGCTGGTCAAAGGAAGACTTATTTGGAAAAAACATTCATACAACAATACATCACTCGCATTCATCGGGTGATGCCTATAACAGCGTAGAGTGCCCTATTTATGCTGCGTTTTGTGACGGCGAAGTTCATCGCGTGGTCGATGAAGTATTTTGGCGACGAGATGGAACGTCATTTCCAGTGGAATACACCAGCACCCCCATCAAAGATAACGGCCATTTAGTCGGCGCTGTGGTTATTTTTCGCGATGTCACTGAGCAAAAACATTCGCAAAAAAAGTTGCTGGGGGCCTTGCGTGAAATCGAATCACTCAAACAGCGCCTTGAGCAAGAAAATGAATATTTAAAAGAAGAGATTAGCGACAATTCTAATTATCAAAACATTGTGGGAAAAAGCTCTGCGGTGCAGCACCTAGTCAATCAAATTGAGCTGGTCAGCCCCACAAATGCCACTGTATTAATCTGCGGGGAATCGGGTACGGGCAAAGAATTAATCGCCCGCGCCATTCACGAGGCCAGTGAGCGCTCTCACCGGCCGCTAATCCGAGTAAATTGTGCAGCTATTCCTCGTGACTTATTTGAAAGTGAATTTTTTGGCCATGTAAAAGGCGCCTTCACCGGAGCCATTAATAATCGCTTAGGGCGGTTTGAGCTGGCCGATGGCGGGACTATATTTCTTGATGAGGTCGGCGAAATACCCATAGAACTACAGAGTAAGTTACTTCGCGTACTACAAGAGCAACAGTTTGAACGCGTGGGAGAGGCAACGACCCGCAAAGTAGATATTCGTGTAATTGCAGCAACGAACCAAGCGCTAAAAACGCTAGTAGAGCAAAAACTGTTTCGCGAAGATCTTTATTTTCGTTTAAATGTGTTTCCTATTGTATCGGTACCCTTGCGCGAAAGACGAGAAGATATACCGCTACTGGCCATACACTTTATAGAAAAATCGGTCAAAAAATTTAACAAAGGTCCAATGAAAATTTCATTAGCTCAAACCAACCAACTGATGAATTACGACTGGCCGGGCAATATTCGCGAACTTGAAAACATCATTGAGCGCCAAGTGATAGTGTCTCCCGGTGAGAACTTAGTATTTGATAACCTGCCTATTAATCAGAGAACAGTAGTTGTTGAGAAACGACGCAATCAACCGCAAGCCATAGTGACCGAACTTGACCGCAAGCAACAATTAAAAAGCGATATTATTGATGTGTTAAAAGCGACCGGCGGCAAAATTTATGGTCAAGATGGCGCCGCGCAATTTATGGGGATAAAACCCACGACGCTCGCGTCACGAATAAAGAAATATAGAATTGATATAAGTGCTTATAAAAATCAACCATAAGCATAAATGGGCTACCCGAAAGCATCAGCCGGCACCGGTTTTATCTGTAGACTCCTTATAGGAGCGTATGCTCAACGGAACATCAATAATCTTTATAACTACCACCCGCCTAGCGCTTTAACACTGCCTTGAGCCGTTTGGCTGGCCAAAAAACCTTTAATCTGATCAAATAACAGCCAGTCATTCGATGGCATAGCTCATTTAGCTTAAACAGCGTTTTATTTCGTTGAATATTTGCTCAAGTAGGTTTATGCTCGCCTTATCTGGACTATATTGCATTCTAAAATTTAAATAAGTATGTACGCGGTCGGGATTATCTGAATACCTGTTCTCCCCTGAACTGGTTGTTCAGTTTCATTAAATGTAATCGAAAGAAGCCTTGCCGGCTTAATGGTTGTAATGCTTTGAAGCACTGCAGCTAATGTAACGCATGGGCAAAGCTTTTTTGTGGCTTATCCTGGAGACCTTCGCGCGCCTGCGCGCCTGTCTGTTGTTCTGTGATTGTTGTAGCTACCTTAGCCAGCGGCGCCTGTGTGCCTGCTAGCTATTCGTGTAACACTCGAATGTTTTAACGTCGATATAACTCGAACTTTGAAGGTGGTTTTAAAAAATGAAAAATATGACACGGTTTGTTTCTACAGTGATCGCCTGGGCTGCTTTGTTTTCTGCCCCCAGCGCCTTCGCAGCATTCACCGGGAATACTACAATTCTTGTTAACGGCTCGACTTTTTTAGACGGCGGCTTAAATGCCGGAGTACAATTTGCGCAGCCCGGCAACCCGCTTAACTTTCTTGACGGTCTAGTTATTTCTGCGTCAGGCACTTTAGCATCGAATTCAGGTGGCAGCGCAGTACCGACCGGTTTTACTGATGCCAACCCATTTGTTGACTTAGACATTGCCTCAATCGGCGTAGGAGACACATTAATGTCTTATGGCGATGTGCTGCTCACGTTCGATAGCCTCATTGCGGTGGTTCCCACCTCTGGCATAAACACCAACGGCTCTGTTGATTATGCCGGCATGGGCACCATGACCTATCAAGGTGGTGAAGCCACTGATATATTTTGGCACTACAACGTGGCCGGCGGCTCGGTAGGCGTAGTGCTAGACGCACAAGGCTCTGCAAGCTCTGGATATACAGCCTTTGCTGCGATGACCGTACCGGTCCCAGCAGCAGCATGGCTGTTTGGTTCTGCGATGGCTGGCATGCTCGGGTTGCGCCGCTTACAAAGCTAGGGCTTTAATCGATTCACAAGGGTATTGTGAATCCGTTGAGACCGAGCGGCAGCTAACGTAAAAAGAGCCTCCCGCTTTTAATGAGAACGAATGTGTAATCGCAGAGGTAATTGGTTTAGCAAAATACGATAAAGCTGGCAATGTAACTCAAGTGCCTAAGAGCGCAGGGCTTCCGGAAAACCGTTTCTAAATAGCCCTGTTTACTGTCGCAAAAAGATTTAAAATTTAATAATAATTAATTTTGGAGATGTAGTTATGTTGTACCAAAAACTAAAAATGTCCGTTACTAAAATCAGTCAACCCTTGGCCTACCTTGCAGGCGTTCTGGCTATTAATTTATTGGCTCCTCTAAGCGCCTCGGCAGCCACAGTGAATGGGTCGGTAACACTGGCCACAAGCTTTGGCTTTGTTATTGAGTCGGGTGTTGAAGCAGGCGTCGATTTTATTGATTTTGCCTCTGGCGCCACCAACCCTTCGCCGTCCTTTGATAATGACATTTCAACGGCGCTTGTTACTTCGATAGCCGGCGACTTTGTAACCGCAGGTATTACTCCGGGAACAAGCGTCGACGTAAAAGATTTTCGCTTCGACCTCGTCGGTATTGATAACCCAATACTAATCGGCAGCGTTTTCACATTTTCAATAACCGATATTATTCCACCAAGCGAAACCGGTACCGGCGCCGGTGACTTTTCAGGCGAAGGTATATTGATAGACACCACAGGCACCTTCGACCCCACGCTCTATGACTTCACCTTCAATAATATTAATGGCGATTTGGCCCTCATAACCAACACAGCGGTTGGCAACCCAATACCCGTACCGGGTGCGGTATGGCTGTTTGGCTCAGCCTTAGCAGGCATGCTAGTCGCAAGACGCAAGCGCGGCTAAAGGCTCGATATCTTCAGTTAGCGCAACACCAACAGCGGCTCTTTAGGGGCCGTTTTTGTTGATGTTTAGGCCCGAAATACTCTGCTGGCCAAGTTACTTCAATTATTACCCTTTTTAACCCCCTCCTCACCGCCAAATAGCGCGTCGAAGCTGCCAGCGCAACACGTATTGCCGAAGGCGTTGCCAGTCGCCCTCTCGCTCATCAAGCTGGCGATGCGTTTTTATCGGCGTATTTACCGTATCGAACGGTTAGCCAAAGACGAAAAGATGACCCCTCAGCAGCGCTATGCTCTGCGACAGCAGCTAACCAAACCAATAATGAAGGAATTCAAAGTGTGGCTGGATGCGAATTCCCCCACAGTGCTACCCAAATCCACCCTGGGCAGAGCCTTTAACTATACCTGAAGCATTGGGGTGGCTTATGCCGATTCCTGGATGATGGCCGCCTGGAAGCGGATAACAATCTGACTGAACAGGAAATCAAACCCTTTGTCATTGCCCGAAAAAACTTTATGTTCTGTAGCTCAGTGAGTGGGGCCAATGCACTGTGTTTTCACTTTAGTTTGATTAGAACGGCCAAGCGCCACGGGCTCGATCCCTACCGGTACTATGTAAAAATCCTTAAAGACATCCCTTGTTGTGAATCCGTGGAAGACTATGAAGCGCTGTTGCCCTGGAATATCGAACTGGAGAAAGTGGGTACCTTGAAGGTAGCGGCTTGAGCCTTAAACAGAGCTGCAATTCGTAGGCTGTAGTTCTTTAACAATGTGTTTTTTAGGGGGTACCGATAATTAATGGGGGCCCATTCGGAGTTTGTTGGATTGTCAGTAGATACTTCTGGCTGATACACTCATCGCCATAACCTAACGCAAGGACGCGTTGTATGACCCAGCCAAGGTCGGAAAGGATGCCTGGCGGTGATGTGTTTAGCTATGCCCGACACCAACCAGAGCACACACTGCTTTATCAACTCATCGAGCGCTATTGGCCCGAGTTTCAGTCGCATCTCAGTGAGACAGACCGTTGTTTGCCTCGCCATGTCGCACGAGAATTTGATCAGTACCTCGACTGTGGCAGGCTCGAAAATGGGTTTCTGCGGGTCCGCTGTGAAGATTGCCACCATGAGCACCTGGTAGCGTTTAGCTGTAAACGCCGAGGCTTTTGCCCCAGTTGTGGAGCTAGGCGAATGTCAGAAACAGCAGCGCTGTTAGTCGACGACGTCTTACCTCACAAACCTATCCGTCAATGGGTTCTCAGTTTTCCGTATCCCCTTCGGTTTTTACTATCTAATAACCCACAGGTCTTGAGTAGCGTGCTGGGCATTGTTAACCGTGCGATTTCAACGCACTTGATCAAAAAGGCGGGATTTAAAGCGGCACAGGCACAAGTGGGCGCCGTTACTCTGATACAGCGTTTTGGTTCCGCGCTAAATCTCAATGTCCATTTTCATATGCTCTTTATTGACGGTGCCTATCAAATAAAATACAACGGCCAATTGAGGTTTCACCGTGTCAAAGCGGCGACCACCAGTGAACTCAATACACTGGTGGTAACAATTAGCCAGCGCGTTGCAGGCCATTTAGAGCGCCAAGGTTTATTGGTGCGAGATGATAAAAGCAGTTATCTAACGTTAGATTTACAAGCCGATGATGCGATGAATCAGCTTCAGGAACACTCCATCACCTATCGAATTGCAGTAGGCCCACAACAGGGTCGCAAGGTCTTCACCCTACAAACAATCCCATCCTGGGAAGATGATGATTTTGGCACTAACCAGGTGGGTAAAATTGCTGGCTTCTCTCTGCATGCTGGGGTGGCGACAAAAACGCGCGAGCGAAGAAAGCTGGAACGCCTGTGCCGCTATATTTCCCGCCCTGCGGTATCAGAAAAACGATTGGCACTGACTTCGCAGGGTAAGGTCAGGTATCAGCTAAAGACGCCCTACAGAGATGGCACGACGCACGTCATCTTCGAACCGTTAGATTTCATGGCGAAATTGGCAGCCTTAGTGCCGAAGCCACGCGTAAATTTGACGCGGTACCATGGTGTGCTGGCACCCAACAGCAAGCAACGTATCTATGTTACTCCCGCTAAACGGGGCAAGGGCAACACCCAAAAGCAGGGCGTGAAGGCCGATGAGCCTGTGCAGGTTGATTGTCGTCAAAGTATGACGTGGGCCGAACGACTTAAGCGTGTCTTCAATATCGATATCACGATCTGTAGCCGTTGTGGTGGCGCGGTGAGCATTATTGCCTGTATCGAGGACCCGGCGGTGATCAATAAAATTTTAGCCCACCTAGACGTAAAGTTCGGAGCGCCTGTAGCAGTGAATCAATTACCAGAGCCCCGCGCCCCGCCGCAGGAAAAGCTATTTTATTGGGTATCAACAAGGAGAGGATGATAGATGCTGCTCAAGGATGAGGCTGGCAGGTTAGGTTGCGGGCCAGGATGGGCCGTAAGCTAAAAAAGCTTAGTGTGCATGACTTTGTGCTCAATAATTATACAGCTAATGGATTGATAATAACTTGGCGATTGCCAATAGCCTGCTTTTTATTGTAGATTGCGAAGATGAGGGGGTATTAATTCTTCCTATACCCAATCACAACATCACGCT
>Ga0208660_1000191_pt1 | contig 23821 bp, 36 predicted proteins | sample DEB08_DNA_13_FD_184527 | JGI IMG/M metagenome (GOLD analysis project Ga0208660, IMG submission 184527) | Aqueous microbial communities from the Delaware River and Bay under freshwater to marine salinity gradient to study organic matter... | ecosystem: Environmental > Aquatic > Marine > Coastal ... | reverse complement strand
CTATTTCATTTGCACCTATAGCATTAGCGGCAATCTCTGAAGCAGTAATTGTGTTTGCGGCAATAGCACTTGCGGTTACGGCATTGGCGGCTATTTCATCTGCGGTAATTGCATCAGCGGCTATTTCAGAAGCGGTAACAGTATTGGCGGCTATTTCTGCGGCTGTAATAGTATTTGCGGCTATTGCATCTGCTGTTACTGCGTCTGCGGCAATCTCATTTGCAGTTATAGCGTCTGCGGCTATTTGACTTGCTGTAATAGTATTTGCGGCAATCTCACTTGCTGTAACCGACCCTGCGGCTATTTGAGAAGCAGTAACGGAATCAGCGGCCAATTCACTAGCAGTAATGGTTCCTGCAACAATAGATGAGGCAGTAACGCTGTTAGCCGCAATAGAATCACCATTCACCGCATCAGTAGCAATTAACGCATTAGTCACTGCATCGTCAGCTATTTTGGCTGTGGTAACTGCGTCCGCACCTATTTGTGCCGCTGTGACCGCATTGTCTGCTATCTTGGCACTAGTAACTGCATCAACGCCCAGTTCTGTAGAAGTAATCGCACCTGCGGCAATAACAGCACTGGTTACAGCATTATCTGCAATTAAAGCCGTAGTAATTGCGTCATTTGCAATATTAACTGTTGTAACAGCATCAGCCGCAATAGCCGCTGTCAAAACTGCATTGTCGGCAATCTTTGCACTGGTTACAGCATCAACGCCCAACATTGTTGTAACAATAGCTCCTGCGGCTATAACGTCACCCTGAATAGCATCAACGGCAATTTGAGCGTTAGTAATTGCATCGTTAGCAATGTTTGCTGTTTGAACGGTTCCAACTTGAAGATTGCCACCACTATACTCAACTGTAGTCCCATCGACATTGGTTAGGGTCAACGCGCCTGTAATTGTTGCACTTGTTGCAGTCAAAGCGCCTGCTCTATCTACTCTAAAAGGCGCAGAAGCAAACGTATTATGACCAAGATGAATACCATCAGCAGTGCTTAAAGAGACTCTTGTTGCGTTAGCCCCTGCAATTAATGAATCAGACCCAACTGTAAAGCCGCCTATGACTCCAGTATTAGCAGTAATCTCTCCGCGAATCGTTGCTTCTTCAAATTCAACCGCACCGCTTTTTTGTATTTTCCAACCTGATGAACCAGAAGAATAATTTGTTGATTGCAATGTAGCGGCAATTTGATTAATTTCAACAGCTTCATCTGCAATCTGGCCTGTATCAACAGCATCATCAGCAATCTGATCGGTATCAACAGCATCATTAGCAATGCCACCGACAGGAACTTGAGTAGTAGTAGCACTATCAACGCTACTATAATTAGACGCATTGCCAGTTTTATCCAATGCCTTTAACTTGTAATATCTAGTAACACCAGTTCCAAGTTCAGGCTCTGTAAATGTAGTCCCTCTGCTTTCTCCTATTTTTGTAAAACCACTTGTTCCAGAATTTGATCCATAAATAAACACAATTTCAAAATCTTTTGCGGTTGGATTAACCCACGAAATAGTAATTTGCTCAAATTCATTTTTAGCATTAACAGACGTTGGAGCATTGGGAGCAGTGGTGTCAGTTGCAGGAACTGCTTGTGCGCTTACATAACTACTAGATACCGCTAACCCATTTACTGCTTTCACTCTTACGTTATAAGTTTTGCTAGGGTCTAAACCAACAATCTGTAGAGGGGAAGTCTTTGTGGACTGAGAAAAATAAGAACTATCCGTAGATACTTTCCACTCTACGACATAATGATCTACAAACGCATCAACAGAGTTAGGCCAACTAACATCAAAAGAAGCACTAGATGTTCCGTCCGATGATATAAAAGTATCCGCTGTAACAGAAATACTCGCAGGGGCAGTAGTGCTTGTTCCGTCATAAATATCAACTTCACCTGCACCTAAGAATACTTCTTCATCTTCATCCCAAGACCAAATAGAAGATGCTGTTTCAATAGCGTCTACGTTGACAACCATTTGATCGGAACTAAAGCCCATCGAGTAGCCAACAACTTCAAACACCTTGGCAGAATACCCAAGGCGTGTGTTTGTAACGCTTATATTGTCCCCTACTTTGAATTTAAGCGCGTTTAAGTTGCAGGGAATAGTAATAGATTCCTGTTGCCTAGATCGCCTTAGAGCGAGTTGTGCGATCCTCTGAGCGCGTACATTATTTACGGTATATGGCAGAGGCATATCCAAATATATTGGATCACCATCTTGAGCGGCATAGGTAGAGGATATTTGAGCAGGGTAATCAGCGAGGATGTAATTATCTTCTTCGCTTAAAAAAACTCCCTTAACGCCATTGTAGGCACTGCGTCTTGACTGTTTAGTCTGAACACTAATTTCACCGATCATCATTGACTCATCAATCGTCACCGTAGGAGCAACGTATTCACCTGCATGAATCTCAAACTTACCGCCAGAATAAACCAAGCGGCCAATCATAGAACCTACCATGTTTTCGATATTTGCTTTTATAGAGTTACCAGTATCAATAACTCCATCTAATGTGTAGCGCGGTTGCGTTCCACCTGCCGCTAGATCGACAGCTTCATCACACACCCCCAAAGCAGTATTAATAGAAGCAATATTAGATGATGATTCGCCTAAACCGTATTTGGTATCAGTCAGGTAATCCCTTACACAGAGCGCAGGGTTTTGCGACCATACAGGCGATGAGTGGCTTGGATGCCAAACCTTTTTGCCGCGAACTACGGTAGAGATATTTGGCAGACCTTGGGCAAATTGCTCTTGGTCATAGGTTAGCTTGACCACCATGTAAGCGGTATCCAGTAGCTTATGATTAGATGTCCACTTAGTAGATGCGGCAACTAGTCCTGAATCTGCTGTTGTTTGAGAACCGTCTTTAAAACTGATTGATACATACGACCCCCAATCACTAACATATGAGCCACCATCCCAAATCTTTTTGTCGTTGAACCAGACCTGTTCATAGGCATCAATCTCATGCCCTGCAACAGCAATTACAAGCCAAAGGTATTTGTTATCATCTCCAGTAGACTCTAAGTAAACAACATTGCCACCAATACGCGCACGACCATAAATAATCTTGCGAGAATGAGCCGCCTCTCTAGTCATTACAGACTGACCTGCCATCTGAGCGCCAAGATCAGGCTTAGGCATTAATGCGCGCGAGACTAAGCTAAGTCCTGCTCCAAGAGCAAAAGCCGCGGCAAATCCTGCAAGACTAGTTGCCGCAAGACCAAAGATAGTTAATCCTGCGGCCGCTGATCCTATTGCGGCACTTAACCCTGCTACGACTACTGTTGCCATTTTATTTTCCTAAAAAACATTTGTGATATACACGCTCAAGAAGATTAAACCCCATTGTAGTCATTAGCCGATCAAATGGAAATTCTACCTTCATGTTAAGAGTCATCAAAGAAACTTCATTTTCTTTACAATGTGATTCTGCAAACTTAATTAAATCTGCACCAGTATGTGTTTTGCGATACTCAGGCTTAACGTAAATAACATCAGTAGAACCGAATAAGTGGTCTTTATGGTGGATGCTTTTTGAAACCATCATTACCAAATATCCAACAAGGATTCCTTCGTTACGCGCTGTAAAAATATGCAAAATCCCTGCTAAATCTAACAAGGCATACTGCTCCCAATCTGGATTAAGCAAAATTGTTTCTTGGTTTGGTTCTGTTTCTAGCCAGTGCTTTTCTAAAAGCGGCAGAATATCTTGCTTAACATTGGCTAGACATTCGTGAGCAATTATCAAGCTGTATTCCAACTACCATTATTACCTGCACCACCATTAACGCCAGAGCCTCCTGAACTGCCACCAGTTGAACCTGTTGGCCTACCCCAGATGATTTCTTTCTCTACAATGGCGGTTACAAACTCAAAACCTTTGTCTGTAGGATGTTCAATCTTCTGATCTTCTGCTGTATATCGTCTTATTTTTGTTTTCTCAAAAGCGATAAGTTTGTTTTCCACTGCAATCGATATAGTTGAGTATTCCCCTGCTTCGGCAATAGTCATGGTATCCATAAAGCCAGAAAAGATAATGATAGGGTCAGCAACTAAAGAGCCAGATGTATCAAACGCGCCAAGGTGAACCGTCAATGGTCTGCCTTGATATTCGTGATCTTTTGCCACAGATACTAAAGATGATTTAACACCTGTAAGACTAATGTTCATTCCTGTCGCTGAGATGTCAGCACTTTCTTTGATTTCACTTATGCCTAGCAAATCGCCAACACCAAGATAGGTCTCGCCATCATAAGAAAGATCGCCAACACCAGACCATAGGTTTAATTCAGCAGGGCTTTCACTTGCAATTCCAGTTCCTGAACCTGCACCAGTAGCAGTAAAGGTCACACCAACCGTGTTTGCACTTGCCCCAATAGCTGTAAAATCAGTATTACCAACACTGACTATTTTATACTTGTGTCCTGTAACAAAAGTACCTGCCGCAATATTTTGGTCAAATACCATGCGTACTAGGTAGATAGGTCGAACCGTATCAGCGACAAGCGCATCACGCATAGAGGTAGTAAGTGTTCTACTCATAACGCCTCCACACAAGCAAAGGTAAAGCCGTAAATACTAGCCTCGTTAATCGACCAACCAATATCATTAGAGGTCATACGCCATAGACTTTTAGGAAGGTTGTATTTAACAGCCTGAGATGAGGTAACAGCAACTCTTAAGGGTGGCTGAAAGTTTAACGTAGTCGCTCCTGCCGCCTTATCTTGCGTGACTAGGTAAAGGTAATCATTTAACTCAAAGTAAGTTCCTGCGGATACTGCGGCTGTTCCTGAGCCTAGTGTGAATGACTCTGCCCTTATAGCGGCACTACTGACAGTGTTAGCCGAAAGAGTGCTTGTATGTAAAGGATTGCCAAAAGTAAAAGTGCCTTCCCTTCCGATAAGGCCAACAATAAATGCTTCAACTGATCGTGCCTCTGCATGGCTAAGTGGAGGTAAAGATACCTCTGCTTCCCATCTTGCGCCTTGATGAGTATATACTTGAGTATCTAAAGTAAAGGGCGATTCAGCAACAGCAACAACACGTTTTAGCCGCATTGACATATTCTGTATGCCTACTGAGGGAAAAGATAAGGGCATTATGCGCCTCCCATTGCTTTAGAGAAGTTACCACCGCGCAACCTAGCGTCTGCAACAGCACCTTTAGCGGCTTGGGCTATCTGAGGCATTAACTGAACGATCTCAGCACGTACGGTTTGCTGTACGCCTGTAGTCACGTTGATAGTCTGCTGTACTACTACACTACTGCTACCGCCACCCATTTTGTTATTTGGAATAATGTTACCGCCAGAGTTAGGCATAAATAGTTCTGGGCCACGCTCACCTACAAGATAAGGAGTATTAGCCTGCACTGGGCCGCCTAATGCTTTGCCTGCTGGCACATCTTCCCCTGCTCTTGCATTTGGAAACATCATGTCAAACAGCGGCTGAACAATCATATATTTAATGTACATTTTCATTAAAGCATCAATAACGGTTTTTGCCATATCCTTCATAGCGTTACCAAAACTCTTAGCACCTGTCATCATGTCAGAAAAACCCTGAACCATTGCATCAATAGAGCCAGTAACTAATGAATTCATTGCGCTATCAAAGTCAAATACTTGATCTGCAACCCTTCCAAAAGCTACACTTGCTATATCTTTAAAATCTAATGCAGAGCCAATAAGTTTTTCAAACCAGTTACCTTCCCCTAATGTCGCGATCTCATCTATTACTGGCTCAACCGCTTCACCGACTACACCGATAGCGTCTTTAACTCTCACAAGACCTGCAATTAATTCTGAAAAATCAAAAGGTATAAAATCGCCTTCTTCTCCTGCAATCTTGTTTTTTAGTGCCGCAATTTCTGCTTCAAATAGTTCATATTGCTTATCTGAAAATAAATTAATGTCTTCAATAGGCGTACTGAACAAATCGTTTAAGCGTTTTTTGTCAGCTTCCATTTCCTTGCTTGGGAAAAAGTTTCTATATATTTTTTTGATTTCGTGCGCCATCTCACCAAACGCATTCATCATTTTCTGTATGACTTCCAAAACAGAAACCAGACCGTCGACAATAGACTTTGCAATTACTTCACCAATATTCTGAACATCGCCATCAGCGGCTTTCAAACCAAGTTCAGTTAATGATTTTGCTATCTCGTCTATTGCAGGAGCAAACGCGGCAACGGCTTGTCGGCTAAATCCAACAAACAATGTCTTAAGACGATTCATGGAGTCATTAGCGGCTTCTACACCGTCTACTGCGTCCTCGGATAAAACTAGACCCAATGCTTCAGCATCACTAAACATTGCCTGTAAGCCATCAGAACCTGCGCCTAAAGTGTTTACAAGCGCAACACCTTCAGAGTCAAACAGCTTCATAGCCAATCTAACTTTGTCAGCAGATGTTTCTACTTTGTCAAATGATTTAGAAAGAGCAAGAACTTGATCTTCTAACGGCATCTTAATTAATTCAGCCGCGCTTAGATTTAGTTCTTTCAATGCACCTTTAGCCTCGCCTGTACCTCTAGCCGCTTCTGCCGCCCTACGAGTAAAGCGTTGCATTGCCATACCCATAGTTTCAGCAGATACGCCTGTCTGCTCTGCGGCAAATTGGAGTTTAGCAAGTGACCCTGCCGTTGTTCCTATCTTAGATGACATCTTCCCTAATGCATCTATAGAAGACATAGTTTTGATAGTGATAGCGGATAAGGCAACCGTGAAGGCCGCCCCCATCGCTAATGCACTTTTGACAATAGTAGATATTGCGCTTTTAAGAAAACCGCCAACCTTTGCGAATGATGCACTTAATAAAGGAAATCGGTTTTTAACCTTGTCGATAGTTGCAGAAAGTTTCCTAAACCTTTTTTGTACTGCCGCAAATACTGCTTCTGTGTTATCGAGACCTGCAATAGCAATTTTAATAGGGTTAATCATTTTTCTCGCCAACTATTTTGTGGTATGCAACCCATTCGTTCAAATGACTAACGGGCGTTTGTTCCGCTTCAGCAATACTCATGTGAAGGCGATCAGCCAGAGATAACATGGTCATCCTTGAGTGATCGCTTCTCAGTTTTTTTCGTGTTCCTCAGCAGACTCTATCTCAGCAAACATCTGATTGGCTATTTCTGATATAACGCTTGTCTCCTCGCCCATCAAATCTAACCTATCTTCCGCAGATGCAAACAACTTAGTGCCGCCTTCATCCTCTGCCTTCATGCAAATCAAATCCACCATTGCACTGATAGTCATATTGTTTAAAAAGTTAGGGTGCTTCTTCTGTAACTGGTCTAAGTCATAACACGTAATGCTTCTGCAATATAACTTAAATGCTCCAGAATCGTCACCCCACTCAGGCACTAATACTTCTCGCGCTGATAACTTTCTTCTGCTTCGTAACTCTTTTGCTAATCCCATGGTTTAATCCCCTTATACTTGTGCTTCGGTTACATCTCCACTGCACTGAATGGTAAAACTTGCTTCAACCATTCCATCAAATGCTCCACTGATAGAACGAGAAGTTACAATGCCACCGCCTGAAAAGAAAGTCTCGCCTGAACCAGTGCCAGTAGGATAGATTTCAAAATCTACAGAAGCACGTTCGTCAAGAATTAACTGCTGTGCATCAGCCTCATCCCAATAGCATTCGATTGAAACTGTGTTAGTTTTTAAGCCTTGCTTGTAAGTTCTAGAAGAATCGCCCATTACTGAATCTTCAATGGTGTCTGCTGAACCGTCAAACGTGAAAGAACGTACCTCGCCTACCACGGCAACAGTCGTGCCTGAGACTTGTACTTTTACTACTCCAGATGCGCCTGTTTTAGTCGCCATGATATGTACCTTTTAAGTTAAGTTAAGTTGTGCCGCGAGTATACTGATATACTATACGGACTGTAATAATGACCCCACCAATGGGATCAATAGAACCTTCATCTATCTCAACATTGACTACCTGCGTATCTATGGCTTTACTGCCTCTAGTACGGTCAACATCAAGACCTTCTTCAATCGCCTCGATTATGTTGTTTCTTGCACTGTCAATCGCAGAGCCTTTAACAAAACAAACCAAGTCATAATTAATCGTACCCATTCTCTGGGTTATCGATCCACCTATCGATGTATCTTCTCTGCTTTCATCAGCACTACGCACTAAGACAGCAGGGTATTGAGCGTTAGACAGCTTCTCAAAGTCAAACGGCTCACGAGTAGCATATTTTACAGCAACAGGGCTTTTAATGCCCTTTAGTGTAGTAACAATATTTTCAGCTATTTCTTCTCTTACGCTCATTTCAAATACCTTTCAAATACTTTACCAAGTTGCTTTTGCTCACTCCGACTAAACCCGAAAAACGGTCTTTTCTTTTCATTCATAGCCGCTTTCTTAGATTCAGTGCCTCTAGTAAAGTAAATCTCTGCTTGCCTACTACTAGATATTACCGCCATGCTACCAAGCATTTTTCCAGTAAACTCTAAATTAGGCTTACTGCTTCTACCTCTTGAAAGTCTATATGCTTTATATTGAGCATTATACTTCTTAAAAAACGAACCTTTGTAACTTCTTCCTTTACTGGTTCTATCTTCTATAATTTCTATGCCTTTTAATCCTGTAATTAATAAGGCTTTTTTAACGCTCGACTTTAAATCTTTGCCTCTCTTTTTTAAAGCGCGAGATGCTTGTTTAAAATCAGCGTCAACAGTAAATTCCATTACCTGTCTAACCTTTGTCCTACAGGTTGCTTTTCATCTTCCTTAATAACGCCATCGCCATCTGCATCATAGTCAACGCCATCAGCCAATACAGCCTCTAACTCTTCACCGTATCGCGCCTTGTAGAAATCAATCATGCTTTGGAATCGATCACCCTCTACCCAGTTGGTTAACTGCGGTAAAGCATAACGCCATAATACTAGATAGGCACTTGCCATTGTAAACTGTGTTGAGGTAAGTTTGCTGTTGTCCATCTCACCTGCAATATTCTTTCGCGGCCACCATTTAATCCGTAACTCGCGCTGTATGTCTGCCTGTGCTTTTGGGTGTTCCAATACAAAAGACTCGATACCTAGATCGAGAATGTCTGGAATTAACTTTAATAAATCTGCATCGCTTGAATATGCCATTACCATTTTACCTTATAAGAAAGCCCCCTCCGAAGAAGGGGCAGTCAGTCTTACAATGCGGAGTCAGATAGAATCTCAACACCGAATGCATCATCAAGTTCAGCAACGCCATATACAGCAGTAGCGTTTAACTCGAATGCGCGTAGTGACTCATCACGCTGAGGCGCAATGTTGAAGTCACGCTTCATAGCGATCATCAATGCTTCTGGAGCAAATACAGCACCTTTAGCATCGTCGTTACCATCAATAGCTACGTTAGCAGACTCATATACATTGATACCTGCGATAGTACCAACATAACCGTTACGCATTGCTTCGTTCTGCAAGTCGCCACCATTTGGGTTAGCAAAGGTGTTAGTTAGGTTAGCTTTCAACTGGTACGCTTGGAATGGGTGTACAACAGCATTGATAGTTCCAGTAACCTTGTTAGAACGCAAAGTAGCCGCGGCCTTAAATAGGTCAGCTACAGTGATTTCTGCTCCTGCGGTTCCGATAGAACCAGAGAAACCGTCAAACAAAGCAATAAGGTCAGTATCAATCTTAGTAGCGATAGCGTTACCAAGAACAGTACCTAACTCAACAGCAGGGTTGCCGTCACCGTAAGTAGCCATGTCAGTCAATAGAACCTGTGCGCCTACCTCTCCTACAGTTACAGAAACTGAAGAAGTAGAAACAGTAGTGCTAGTCATGTCAGTGCCTTCGGTCAAGTTTGCCGCGGCAATGGCAGGGTACTTAGGAACCTGAATGGTCTTTCCTGCTTGGGCTTGGATGTTGTACTGAGTAACGAGACCCATCATTAGGGACTGCTCTTCAGCAGTGAAACGTGCTTGTGCGACGATATTTACAAAGAGATCGTCAAGAGTTGTTGAAGTTGTTGCGGCCATGATTGTATCCTCAAAAAATTAAATAGTGGTTTGGTGGTTACTTTTTCTTCATGGAGGCAAATGCTTCTTTGCCGCCATTACTCCAGTTAGCAACCATATCTGCCACAGATTGAGGCTTCTGTGTAGAGCCACCAGTGTTACCCATCGAGCCTGTGCCACCTTGTGACGCTTTGACCATGTGTGGGTTTACTGTTAAAAATTCTGATACCATTTCATTAACTGATAGCAGATCACCGCTGTCATTGTATCGCGGTACACCGTTACCGTCTAGCACCTCTACCGTTCCATCATCTGATAGTCTGGTCTGGTCTTTCAATAACTGTGATACTTGATTTGGATTGACAGCGTTATTATTAGAAGCCGCACCAAGAATCGCTCCATCTACGAGCGTCTGTTGCAACTTGCTTTTGTAACTCTGTATTTCCATATCTTTCTTTTCGACCGTTTTCTTAAGGATAGAATCAAACTCGCCACGCTCCTTTTGTCGTTCCAGTTCTGCGGCTTCACGCTTTGCCATCAGTTCCTTTGCGTCATCCAGATCAATGCCTTGTATCTTCTTGTCGAACTTTCTTTGCTCTCTTGCTACGCGATCCGCAACAATTCGATCTAGTTCGTCCTGAGTAAAGGTCTTGGTTTCCTGAGTTTCTACTGCCGCTGTCTCAGTATCAGCTTCTGATGCCATGATTTCATCGCTCATGTTACGAACCTCTTATAGAGTATTGGTGAATTAACATTGTAGCATATAATTATTTCTTGGTTTTTTTCTTCTTTTTGGGTCGTCCTACTTTACTACCGTATGTACCTTTACCTTGTGGCATGATTGTCTCCTTAGAATACAGCCCTAAACCTATGGCGGCAGTTATAGCCACCACGCACAATAAATGGATTACCATCTATCTTACCAGTCCAACTACCAGACCAGATTTCTTCAATTTCTTCTTTAGTATATGTCTTGCCTACGTGCTTTCCACAAAATGCTCTAGTGACCTCATCATCTGGCCCTTGATACTTAAACTCTTTAGCACCTGACTCTAAGGCAACTCTAGTGTTTACAGCCGCGTCAAACTGCATTAGGGAGTCGTGTAACTGCTGACTAGCATAACGCCCTAGATCACTGCCTACAGTGGCTCTAATCGTTGCTACGCTTGCGGCAAATGGTGTTCCTGTTAGGGTGCTTTCGTAGACCTCTTTAGCAATGACATCTAGGTACTGTTGTCCTAAATCCTCAAAGCCTTTAAAGGTTAGGCTCTGTAACTGCTGAATAATACTAGCATCTAGGTTAGCAATGTCACCGTACTGCCCTAGCATGGCAATAGCCTTAGCCGCTACATCGTTATACTGTCGAACTAAGCCATCAACTACCGTTAGGTATTCTTGCTCTATAGCCTCACGCAGAACAACCCTAGCCTGTACAGCCCACTCTAGGTCAAACAACTCGCCATCTCTTAGCGGGGCAGTAGCCATGATGTCAGCTATACGATTCTCTAGCTTAACTAACGCGCTTGCTAACTTTGCCTGATGGGTTTCAGCAAGCCTAATCAGTTCACGCAACTGATCAATATCTGCGGCCATTAGCTTCCGATCTCAAGTGCCTGTTCATTAAACTGACCTAATACTTGTGTACCAGATTCTATTTCAACGTGTGACTTTGCAAGTTCCTCATCATCAAGCAACAAATCGGCAATCTTCTTGTCTATCTCTTGTGACAATGTAACTGACTTAACGCCAGTAGAACGCAACTGCTGAAGGAACATTAGTTCTTTATCGTAATCACGTAGGTCGAATGCATCTGGATAGAATATCTCTACATCAGGGGTAACGTCTTGCCAATCACAGAACAACAGCCATAACTGCTCTTCAGCTAATTCTAGTAGATCAGCCTTTTCTGCTAATTTCGCATTGAGCATTTGGAATTCTGTCTGCATAGCCACGCCACTCATGGTCATAGCTTCTGTGCCACGTACAGCACCCATATGGCTCATGCGGTTAATAGATTCGATCTTATCGGTTATAGATGCGCGTACAGCGTCTAAGTTCTGTCCACTAGGTTGTAGTTGGTAAGGCTTTAGGCTTGCGTCCATATCATCAGGTAGATTAATGACTGCCCCTGCTCCTGCACTGGCATCTGTACCGTGCGTTTTACACAGGGTCGGGTGGTTGCTGATCCGTATAAGCTGTTCTATCTCTGACAGTTCTTGGTAGATAGCGCGTTGCATATAGCTTGCATCTGCTATGTCACTCAACCCTATACCTCTGGTGACGCTACGGTTAGCAGGTAGGAATACAGCAGGGATGCGACCTAGTACGTTGTTATCAACCTCTATTTGCTTATCAAGGTCATTAACAGAATGCCATAACTCCACGCGGTCTTTGTACCAGACGCGGTAGTAAGTCTCTGTGGTCGTCTCATCTACACGTATAACAGACTCTCTGACCTTAAGGTAATCAAGTTCAAATCTACCACTAGGGGTTCTTACGTAGTTCCAATCTAAGACGTTCTCAGGGGTAAACATAGTTACATAAGGTCGGATGTCTTGCGCTAACTCTTCTGCCTTTGTACCTGCGTTAGACTTAGGCTTGTCCATCATTACCCAAACATGACCATAGACGCTTGCCCATATCTGGCATTCACGCATAAACGCATTGAAGCTACGACCCTCTAAGTCACAGTCATCTAGAAACGGCTCTAAGGCGACATTGTTAGCCGCGCTGTTATATGCTCTGGTAGGTGGCACTCGCCATAGGAAGCTAGAATAGATATGCACGATGTTCTTAACGTGGTTATCTAGGGGTGTCAGATCAAGTCTGCGGTCGTAGTCATCACTGGTTTCTGATATATAGCGCGTTAGATATGCGCCATTAAAGTAATCTTCTCCACCCAGATAAGAGCGAACATAGAACTCCCATCGGCTCTCGTATTTATCATAGTCAGGGTGTGTTGTATCTGCGTTCAATCTCATCAAGTCCACCTAGTAGGTTGTGGTGTGTTGTATTCTGTGCGAACAGGAAAAATCGTCTCCACAAGATAACCAAGGGCATCGTTCATATGATCGTAGCCATCATCTTTGTTTGGAATACTCGTTCCTTCCTTATATGTTTGTCTCTCTAAACTCTTAATCGTCTGCTTACATTTAGGGCTAACAAACAAATTCCGTTCACCACTGCTAGACAGTAAACGGCTATTCACTGCGTTTATTCTATCTCTAACCAGAGCATGGGACTTCTTGGCTTTAACCTCAAATCCTGCGTTCTGTAAGATCGACAAATCTGTACGACCACCTGCGCTCGAAGTTCGACGCTGTCTTGATGCGGGGTCTGGAAACACAACTATATGACGGTTAGGGTAACGGTGTTTTATTTCCGTAACCATCTCGTCAGTATTAGACCCAAAAAGACAAATCTCGTCAAAGATATACAGCTTCCCGCCTTTACGTATAGCAATGCAAGCACTCATTGGGGATATGTTAAAATCCATACCGATTAACAGTGTACCATTATCATCGCCACACGCCAAGACAGAGTGTTCACGGCTAAAGGAGTAGTAAATAATGCCACTATATGAAACAAACTCTGCACAATATTCTTGATGAAAAGTACGCTCATCTAAGTCTATTTTAGCCGCTTCAACCTCTGATTCAGGAACATTACCACCCTGTAGGGTTGTATATTGGAAACTCTGCCAATCATTCTCTTTGTTTAAGCCAGATGCCCACAAGTCGTAAAAGTGGTTTCTGCCTTTCGGTGTTCCGATAAATAGGGCTGAACCCTGCCTGTCAGATAGTGACGGACGTATAACCTCATACCATGCCTCTGGCCGCATATCTGCGAATTCATCTAGCACGCAGAAGTCTAGTGCCCTTCCTCTTAAACTCTGAGCGTTTTCAGCCCCTTTAAGGCTGATCGTTGATCCATTGATTAGTTTCAAAGTTAAAGAAGTTTCATTAGTCTTGACGATGTACTCTTCTGGAATGGTGTCGATTAGCATAGACCAAGCAATTTCTTTGGCCGCCTGATAGGTGGGGGCTAAATACCAACAGTTTCTATTCTTGCCACCAATGGCCGCTTTGAGTAATTCAGCCGTTGAAAGAAAGGTTTTCCCAAATCTGCGGCCTCCCACACATACTCGAAAGCGAGAGTTAGAACAAAATATCTCACTTTGACTCTTGGTTAATTGCATTGCTGTCTACGATAATATTGATAGGAGGGATTTCTTTTACTGGGTCAATGTACTCATCTCCCCACGATTCTCTGTCTCTTTTCTTAAGATAAAAGATCATTGAAGTGGTATCACCCCCAACAGCTTTATCAAACAGGGCGTTAGCAACTTCTTTTATTCCTTGACTTCTACCCCTTTTTATAGCCTCAGCAAACTCAGGAAACTCGTTCTGTCTTTCGTAAATGGTCGTGTGACTTACACCAAGGCAATCGGCTATCTGTAAGATCGTAAGCCCTCTAGAAGCCATGTCCTTAGCTTTCTTGCAGGTTAGTTCGTCTGGTATCCACTTAGGTCTGCCCATTACTGCTCTGTTCCAAATACTTCTTCTGATAAAGGTTGTGGGATTATAGGTTCTGGTGGTGGTTCATTTAACTTGGCATCGACTTCTTCACACCAGTTAATGATCTCAGCCCTGAATTGTTGCCTGTTGTACTCAGCATAGCCAAGAGTTTGAGTGATCTGATCTATCTTATCAAGCAAATCAAACCACTCTCGCTTGTAAACTTCATTGATTTTGGTTACTAATTGCAACTCCATACTATCACCTGTATGTAATTAGTTGCCGTATTGTACTATAAATTACTAAAAGTGTTAATTAAATTCATCTTTGGCTATCGCGCATAGGCTAATAACGCAAAAAACGATCATATATAGAATCATAAATGCCTCTCTGGTTGGTGGAGGCGCATTCTATACAGGTTAGCTTATGATAAATAATGCTATTTAATCATCTGCGTTATGCATTAAATTAATAGTCCGTCTCGACCACCAGTGGACTAATCTGGCTCAAAAGGCTAGGGGAGCCTTGGTCTATTTGTTTCTCTCTTCCCATCGTTTCTGTGCATCTTGTACTATAAAGTATGATCCCCTCATCAAGTATGCAAGAATAAATATAGCTGTCACTGTTCCTAGAAAATCTATCATCTTATTGCCCTCTCTCATAACCTGCGAATGGTTCTACAGGTGTATTGTAAACTTCATCATATACCTCTTGAACTATGTCACGCAATGTTGGCTCAATGGCGAGGTAAATGTCGTCACGTAAAACCCCTGACAGTCTCTCTTCGTTAGAGCCGTTATACAGCAACTCCAGAAAGCCTCTACGGTCAATGACAGGGTAAGGTAATACATCATCCCACCATGACTCCATAACGTCTAAGAATATGTAACAGAAGTGGTCTTTCCAATCGCAGTCCAGTTCTAAAATGTCACCATCCCAATCTTGCTTCATCGACAGGATGCTCTCAGCTATATTATTTTTAACAGTGCTAATAGACATTACAACGCCCCCAGTACGTACATTTGATAACCCATACCAACAACTACTGCAACGGATATGCCAGTAATAAAAGCCATAAACATATCTGCATCATGGTCTTCTTTCTGAGTTTTTTCGAATGCTTTTTGAGCCAAGTAACGTGCGGCTCTGTTTTGTGCGGCTATTCTTGAGTTTGATAATTTCATTGTGTTTCCCCTTTCATGATATTTCATGATAAAACATTTAATTGATTGCCCCCAGGGGGGCTGTTTAATTATTTTACAGATACATTTTGTGGAGCGTACAAACCTTCTAGGCATCTTACTTCATTGTAAACTCTGACTCGTTTTTCTGTTGTGCCAGTAACAAAGCCGCTAACCCAAGCATTAGTGTTAGCGCATTTAACCCAAACTTTTTGATTGATTTCGTATTTCATAATTTATTACCTTGTTTTATTGAATGTAGGTACATTATTACTTACATAACCCTAAATGTAAACTAATTTGTATATAATATTATGGAATAAAAAATGTGTTTCTTAGAACTTTTTCGTATATAGAACGAAAATTAAATCTCGCCTATTCGCCATTCTTGATCTTTTATTTGCTCTTTTAGATCGCGTGAAAACTGAATAACTTCTTCTCTTACCCATTTTCTTGGTGGAAGATAGGTTAGCCGTTTCATTGCTTTTACCCTTCTCTCTCCATACATATCTATCATGTATGTGCGATAACCTTCACTAACAACTGCGTCACCCATGTTCATATTGCATCGCTTGCACTGAGGTGCAACATTTTCCATAAACAGTTTTAGCCTAGAATGTCTTCGGCTGTAAAAATGCCCTCCATCCATTGTCTTGTAATGACCAATACGACCACAGCTAACGCACTGGCAATAGCCGTTGTCATCTGATGCCTTTAATCTAACTAATCTTTGTAGCAACTTTGCGGCTTTCTCGACTTCCTGTGCTACCGTAGATTTCTTCTTCTTCGCCATACTCCAACTCCAATAACATCTCGCAATAGTGAATGGCTTTCAGTATATCTTCTGCCCCATTCTTCTTTCTGGTTACGTACTTAATGACGTTTCCGCGAATATAATCCAGATCGTTTTTGTAAATAAACTCAACTGGCTGTATCGGCAACTTGTAATGACTGCCCCCTACCTGCTTATTTAATGCTTTTGACATTCTTCTTCTCCTTGCACTGTAACCTCTTCTGGACAATGTAGATCGCACCTAGCACAAATACCGTAACCACAGCCATCATCCCCAAGCCAGTACTCAAGAGACTGTCCGCAATCACAGAATAGTTTGTTAAGAGTAATTGTCCCTGAGTGTAGTTTAATAACATTACTCATCCTTGAGGCTCGGAACAACGGTTTTTCTAGAATGCTCTCCTGCTGTGCAATGATATGTTATTGCGTGAGCCGCCCTCCAACTGACATAGCCGCCTCTAGCCGCGTAAGCATCGCTACCTGCAATTGTCGGGTGACGCTCTACGATAGCACCCCCCTGCTCAGACATATCTTGCTCAGTGTGGTGATAATGCCCTGTATGAATATAGCAGTATTTAGAATTACCCCACATAGCCCTGTAACGTGGCTCTGAACTAAATAAGGTTGGCAGTGCTGAGTTTTTCTTTTTATGTCCATGATGAAAGCCCAACATGATTTCGCCATGCAAGTGAGCGTAATATGGAAACTCAGTATCATCTACCTCTAATCTAGGGTTATTCTTGTAGATTACCTTAGAGGCTTTTCTCAGCCACGCAGACCCAGATTCATCGTGGTTGCCTTCACATACTAGTAGCTTGACCTTCTTATGCTTAGACAGCAGTATTTCAATACATTGCATCGTGATAGTTAAAGCCATTTCTATTAGCTTTCCATATCGCGTGTCTGCGTCAAGTACGTGTTTAGAAGCAGGAGTCACTGCTAACAATCCATCCCAGTGTAAAAAATCACCCTGTAGATTTAGTATTGCTGTTTCGCTGTTAGGTGAGCCGTCTGCCATTCGAGTAATCGCAGACAATGCTTCATGCTCCGCTATAGACATATCCCAAGCATCACCAGTTTCGGCTTGCCATGAATACATTCCCAAGTGAAAATCCGTTAAGGTATAAAGCGTTAATAGTTCTGAGTCATGTCCTTTAGGCGTTTTAATCTTAGGGGCAGGTTTCCATTCAAATCCCTCGATAGCTTCTATGACTTCTGACAGGCTAATTGACTTGCCTTTTTCTTGTCTTACATACTGCCCTTGTAGATTACCCTCTCCATCATATCTGCTTGTAACAAACTTAGTGTTAAAGCCTTCCATAGTGCGATGGTCTACATCTCTATGGGGGGCTACTCCGTTGGATGCGGCTATCTTTTCTAGTCGAACTATCATTTTATCGACGGTTCGTCTGTCACACTTTAGTTCTTTGGCGGCTTTTGTAGCAGAGCCATTTTTAATAACGGCATTCACTACTTCTTTTTGTCTTTCAGTTGTTGTAAATTCTATTAGCGTTCTGGGGTCAGCCTTAATCATTCAACTCTCCTGTTGGTTTTTCAGCTTTTGATACTCGGAATTCTCTGGCACTTCTAAGAATATTCCGTTGTCCCTCGCCCAACTATAACACTGATCCAAAAAATACACCATTTCGCCAACATCCAGATCACTGGTGTGCTTTACCTGATTCTCAATTACTGTCTTACCTACCACTATATCTTCTGTCCCTAAAAACCTTTGCTTCATCATTAGCTTCATATTATCAGGCGTAGCCGTTGGGACTTTCTCGATGAACTTTTCTGACATGGTTTTACACCAAACATGGAAAAGAGCGTTTTGATTTAGGCTTCTTGGGTTTGTGTAAGGCTTTAGGGTCACACATAGAGGTTTTGCATAATCCCAGTCATTGACTCGTTTAATAAGAAAAGGCAACCGCTTCTCTACCTCAAGCAAGTTGCCTATCCTAATAAAATCTCCCTGACTCATACTAGCTTCCGCGTAAGCCACTTCTGAGATAGTGTCGTATTTACCTTAACCTTCTTTTTTCTCAGTGTTCTACCGCAGTGACTTTTAACCAACTCATCGTCTGTACATATATCACTACCGTTAAGCCTGTATCGAATCGCTGTATCTGACAGGCCAGTTATCTCAGACAATCTTTTAATAGTGTAATACCGACCATGTACCAAGTCTGGCTTATTGCCCTCATACCGTATTTGTTTTGCTTGACTAGATGCGCTCACGTATTTCTCCGTCGTAATAGTAACCAAATTTATTTAAGTAGAACTCCTTCATCATCTGAACCTCATCAGGATCGACCCAAGTGACATCAGCCATTTGCATCTCTAATGTTTTGGCTCTTATGCTATCAGGTTTGTTATATTTCTTAGCAATAGGGGAACTGCCACCCTGCTCTTGTGATCTAGATAACCAAGAGTTAACAAAGCGTTTTATTCCTGTGGGTTTTTTCCTGCGAGTTGGATTAGCATCTAGCCAAGATTCCATCGCCATCAGTTCTTGGTATACATCGACCTTTGGAAAGGCGCGTTGCCAAGCAATAATGTCAGTCTCTTCTGGTTGCCAGTTGTCGCCATTATTTAAAATCATTAGTTCCCCCAGTGTATTTCTGATTTATCAAACATAATTAAAGGCTCTATATCATCGGGGTTAGGTTGTCTTCCCTTAGCAGTGCCACCTGTCTGAAAGACTTTAAACTTCGCCCTATGCATAACACCATCATGTACTATTATATAGCCAAATCTGTTTTCTTCTCTAAAAATAAAATAAGATGGAAGCATAGTTGTTTGACTTAAATGCAGAATCTCCATGTACTTAGGAACATTCAACGCACAAAATGCCTTTTTGCCATCGCCATACCATTTGCATTCTGCCCAACCAATCATCTCACCTCGGCTATCAGAATCCTGACCATTATGAAACCACCCATCAAGCCTGTACTTTGTAAGATTTGGTGATTGTTTATATTGACACCCTAAACGCTTTGCCATTGCGGACAATAATCGTTGCTCTCTTGATCTATCTGCTGATGTTTCTCGCATAGTAATCATTATTAATCCTCCCACCCAGATAGCTTTAGATGAATGTCGTGCATTGATGCAAAATCTATATCACAATATTTGCCACTGACTTGTACGCTAACACCTTCATCTTCAAAGCATTCACAATCAGTGCTAAACAACATAAACCCATCATCACCATCAGTATAAATACAACCTAAATAACCGTCTTCAGATATAAAAGTTTTATAATCCGCGTTAAATGTTTGCGTCCAACTCATAAACTCTTGCTCGGTCATTCCAATTAAATTGCATACATCTTTATGTTTAATACTCATTTTTATCTCCTATGGCTCGGTCAAGCCTCGCCCGTTTTATTGATAAATTGTTTCTTATTATTTTCTTTTTTTATTTTATGTAACTTTTTAAAAGACGTTTTAACCCTTTTACGACTGTTTCCGTAAATTTACGATCTGAGGGCTATGCGACTCAGCGGTTAATTCGTATTCGTATCGTATCGCCAAACTATCCATCAAGAGAAACCGATCTCTATTAGGGGCTATGTGCGGAGGGTCAACCGCGTCTATGGCATTCTGTTAGGGAGTTCGCCACCCGAAGGGATATGTCAATTCATATCTGCTCTAGCCCGAATACTGTATTAATTAAAAATCATTTTTACAAAAAGGTAAACCTAAACCTTATACCCAAAAGTTATAAAAGACTCTAGGCTTATATCTAAAGCATCACATACGCGCTGAATAGTGTGCAGTTTCATATTGGATTGAGTGCGCCAACGTAATACTTGTTGAGGGGAGGTCTTTGCTATTTTAGCAAACTCCACGCTAGTGATTCCTTTAAGTTCTTGGGCGGCTACTACGCATTTGCCTACGTGTATTAATTTCATTGCATTAAATCCTATGTTATATTTGTTTGGTCGGTTCCCCCGATCGACAACCTCCTATGGTTTGCCCCCCGAAAGGGGGGCTTTTTAGATCAAAATGGAATAGCGTTGTCAAAGTCTTCATCCGCAGTTGTATTGTTTTGCGTTACGCTTGCGGTTTCTTCAGTTGCTTGTTGCTTTGGAAGCTGAACATCTTTGACAATACAGCAAACTTTTTTGTTTTTGACTCCTTCTTTTTCCCACTCATCAACAGACAATTCACCTGTCACAGTGAGTTGCATTCCTTTTTTAACATAAGGGGCTAACTTTTCTGCGCGATCATTAAACATTTTGCAAGTAACCCAAGACGTTTTTTTGTTCTCACCCCACCCTTGGTTTACAGCCACATTAAACTGACCTATTGCCTTTCCGTTTGCTGTATGCCTTACCTCCATGTCACTTCCTACATTCCCACAAAATACCATTACATTAATACTCATTTTAACTTCTCCACTTGGTTTAAAATTTGACTTACAGCCGCATTAACTTCAGCGGCTAACTTTGCGATGTATTCGTCATCGCGTTTAACGCGCACAAGAACGTGCCGCATTTTTGGGTGATAGGCAAAAAAATCCCACCAATCACGTTGAGTAATCCACATACAACCTTGGATTTGTTGCCAGTATTTCTTAACACCGACCTGCTCGTCTGCCAGATAGCTAACCATCGTTTTAGGCGCAGGACATTTAATTTCTAAACCGCCATCACCATTAATCAGACCATCAGGTGAACAGCCAAACTCAAAGCTAGGGTCTAAAATGAAGCCAGTTTCTATAACCTCGTTATCGGTTATAAACTCATATGCCTCTCTAGCCTCTGGTTCTAACTTAGTCCCACGCTCCATCCACTCAGTAACATGGAAGGGGGTGGATTCACCTGTAAGACGCTCTGCAATTAGTTCGTGAATATATCCACTAGCAGAAGTTGACGGCTTACCAGTTGCAGTAATCAGCTTAGAAAAGCCACTGGCAGATGGCCTACCCAATCGAGCGGCAAGCCATTCCTCAGTCCCTTGTTCATGCTCAAGAATAATCATGAGTTCTTTCCTTTACGATTTGCGCGTGTATTTCCCTGTTACATTGATTCGCGTATTTTTTTGTAGGGATAAAAGCGATAACATGAGTATGGCAATCAACGCACCCACCCTCCAAAACACACTCATAATCTGGGCTGTCAGATAAACTTTGATTTGCACCTAAGCTATCACCGCAATCTGGACAGATGATTTCTATATGCTTTCTCACAACTTAGCCTCTAGTGCGGCAATCGCTCTGTCGTAATCACTGGCTAAAACTTGATCAATATTTTCTACCTTAAGCCACTTTAAAAACCTAGCCTCATTTGATTTTGTTTCATCAAGTAATTTCTTGATAGCAATTATTTGATCTTCACTAACCGTATCCTCATCAGGCTCTTTATTAAGTTTAGACGGCTTAGTTTCATTAAACTCATCAGCTTCTATTTCGCTGTATGCATCACCGTGCAAGCCAACTAACTTCAAAATCACTCTATCTTTTGCTCTCTTTTCAGCCATTGCAAAAGGGTAATTATTCTTAAGGTTATAGGGTGCGGCCTCGCCAAAACTCCACTCAACTTTATCGCCAAACCTACCAGTGACTAACATCACGACCATCTTCTTTTCTACATTGCTTTCAATTACTACAGGCGCGTCAAAGGTAATGTCCTTATGCGCGGCAACTTTCTCAAGTGCTTTATGTAATATAACAACAGTGCCATGACAATCCCACGTAGCTGTTTTTGATGTCTCTCCAATGTCTTTTAAAACGTCTGCTACTTTCTGCGGTATATTATGCTTCTTCACATTGACCTCCTACAGTCTCTTGTTTCTGGTATCGCTCACCGTAACCTAGTTCGTAAGCCTCTGATTGACCCTCTAAGGCAGGGTAGCCAAGAATGCAGTCATACTCACCGCGCTCATAGTCGTTTAACTCGTTGATATTCATATTGCCTCCTACAGCAAAGCCCCCGAAGGGGCGGTTGATTTGAAGTCTTAGATATTTAATATATCCCGTAATGCGTGTTTCCAGTTGTAAACCTCTTTGCCTCGACCAACTAAAGCAAACCATGCATCACCATCAAGATTGCCCATAAAACCAGATTTGATTTCTTCTGGCGTGTATATCTCCAATATTTCCTCCAACGGATAAACATCCATACTTTTTTTCTCGGGCCATTCAATCCTGATAGAAAAATACTTAATCAAATCAGAAGTAATGGGAGCGCAAGAGTCTCTATATCCGTCTAAAAAACCTAGAACTTTAACTTTATTATCTAAATTACTCATAATTTATTACCTTGTTTTATTGATTGAGATTACATCTTAGTCTATCTAATCTTAAATGTAAACCTTTTTGTTAATTAATTAGGCAAAAAAAACCCCACACTAGGCAGGGCTTATGTTTTATATGGTACTAGTAAGACCAAATAGCAGGGGGAAAACCCTCTTCCTCTGTACAAACGTCCAGATGGATAAACCTACCACCACCTTTCTGCTGAACACCTATTCTTTTTATCCCATGCTTTTGTGCCACTCTAATGATTTCTAAGGCGCTTTCTCCGTTAGCTAATATATCTACCGCCTTTCCGTATGTATGCGCTCCTAGACGCTCCTTACGCGCTTCTATGGGGTGCTGTGGTGATCTGTAAGCACTAGACAGGGGAAAGCTAAAACCACACTCATGCCGTATCTCATTTAGCAGGGCTAAGAAGTCAGGATCAAACCCTTCTTCTCCTGTTGCTTTGCACTTGAGTTCTTTAGGTTTGAAGTAATTCTTTTCTTCTTTCTTTTCTTTTTTCTTTGTAGTCATTTTCCGACTCCTTTTATGCGTTCTGCTGATCTCATCGTACCAAGTCCAAGCATTCCCATTAGAACTGGCATCATTACAGACGTATCAGCTTGGGGTATGTCTATTCCGAACCCTGCCGCCAGTGGCGAGATCAGGAAGTTAACCGCGAATCCAAGGACGCAGACCCATCCTGTTGCAGGTCGCCAAGAACTTTGGAACCAGTTGCCTTGGGCTTCGGCTTTGTTGAGTTCAATCTGAGCGATTGCGAGTTCCTGCGCGTGGCGTTCAGAAAGCGTTGAGAGTTCATAAGCAATCTTCTGCTTTTCGGTGGCATCAGGTATCCATTTATCGAGTAAACCAGTGACAGGGGCAATCAGTGCTTCTAACATTACGACAATCTTTCAATCAGGAACAAACCAATGATCAGAGGATACATTCCCCACACCATCATTTCTGCTTTTTTAAATCTAACAGAACCTTCATCGAGGCGTTTCTCTATAGCTTTGAACTTATCTTCAATGGCTTCCATCCTTACAGCGCATTCACGTTCATGGGCTTCGAGTTTT
>Ga0208660_1000190_pt1 | contig 23850 bp, 19 predicted proteins | sample DEB08_DNA_13_FD_184527 | JGI IMG/M metagenome (GOLD analysis project Ga0208660, IMG submission 184527) | Aqueous microbial communities from the Delaware River and Bay under freshwater to marine salinity gradient to study organic matter... | ecosystem: Environmental > Aquatic > Marine > Coastal ... | reverse complement strand
CGGTCAGGTGGCCCAAACCAAAGTAGCTGACGATCCCGATAACAACCAAGCCAAGCAGCGCCAGATAGCGCAGGGTTGGAATGCCGAAGAATGGCTGCATCGTGGTTGATGCGATCAGCAAGGTTGCCCCCATGCCAAGCGCTGACAAAATGATCCGGCCCAGCCGTGATTTGAACCGCGCGTCGAATTTTGCAGCATCACCCATCGTGCGCGCGCCGCGGACCAACAAAAGCACCATTGCCCAGCCTGTCAGTGACGTGCCGATTGCGGCTGCGGTGAAGCCAATCACTGGTGATAGACCAACAGCAAGCGCTGCATTTAGCACCATCGCGATGACCGCATAATAGAACGGCCGTTTGGTGTCTTCGCGGGCGAAAAACAGCGGTTGTAGGGTTTTTTGCAACACGAACGCAGGCAGACCAAGCCCATAGATCGCGACCGCCAATGCGGTGGCTGCGGTATCGTCGCTGGTGAATGCGCCGCGCTCAAATAGAACGCTGACCAAGGGCATTGGGATCACCATCAAAGCAACAGAAGCGGGGATAGTGAGCGCCAAGCTAATCTCTGATGCGCGATTGAAGGCATCGCGCCCGCCCACATCGTCTTTGGCGCGCAGGCGACGTGACAGGTCCGGCAAAAGAACGATGCCGATTGCGATACCAACAACTCCTAGCGGCAGCTGATAAAGCCGATCTGCGTAGCTAAGCCACGCGACGGCCCCGTCAAAGAAGCTGGCAACCTGACGCCCGACAAGCAGGTTGATTTGAACCACACCACCAGCCAAGGCAGCAGGTGCTGCAATGATTGCCAATCTTTTAAGTTCCGGTGTCATTCGGGGCCTGCCGAACCGCAGTGGATAGCCTGCCCGTTTTGCTGCAAACCACACGACCGCAAGTTGGGCGACACCGGCAATAGGCACGGCATAAGCCAGCGCTTGGCCCATGTACATCTGCCCCGCCAGATCGGTGCATTCGCAACCGAAACCTGCAACAAGCAAGGCCGCAACAAAGATGACATTAAGTAAAACGGGGGCGGCTGCCGCTGCGGTAAAGCGGCCAGTGGCGTTCAAAACACCTGACAACAGCGCCGAAAGCGAGATAAACAAGATATAGGGAAACGCGATGCGGCCATAATAAACGGCCAGATCAAAACGCTCGGTTCCCAAAAACCCGCTGGCCATCATAGTGACCAGCGCAGGCATAAAGATAACGCCGACGACCGTGAAAACAGTTAGTATTCCCGCCAGCCCGACGAAAGCGTCTTGGGCAAAGCGGTGCGCGCCATCGTCGCCTTCCAGCTTTTTGGAAAACATCGGCACAAAGGCCATGTTGAACGCGCCTTCGGCAAAGAAGCGGCGGAACAGGTTGGGTAAAGAAAAAGCGACCAGAAATGCTTCGGCGACGGGGCCAGTGCCAAGGTAGGCCGCGATCATGATGTCGCGCACGAACCCCATGACGCGGCTGACAAGAGTCCAGACACCGACAGTAAAGAACCCCGCCATGAGGCGCACAGGTTTCATGCAGTTGCCGCGCGTTCTGCGCCTTTGATGATGGCTTCGCGCAGTTTGCGTTCAAGTGCTGCGCGCTTTGATTCGGAATGATATTTGAGGCCGACAATGTCTTTGACATAAAAGGTATCGACGACCTGTTCTCCGTAGGTCGCGATGACCGCAGAGGCGATGTAGACGTGGTTTTCGGCGAGCGAACGTGTCAGATCATACAACAGGCCGGGACGGTCGCGTGTATCCACTTCGATGATCGTGTAGATTTCCGAACCTTCGTTGTCGAAACTGATATTCGTGGGCACCCGGAACGCGCGTTCGCGTTTCTTGATCTTGTCTTTTTCTTTCAGGGCTTCACGCGCCACGACTTCGCCCATCAATGTGCGTTTGATCATTGAGCGTAGGCGCGGAAGGCGGGCCACTTCGTAGGGGTTGCCGTCGTTGTCCTGCACCCAGAACACCGCCGTCGCATAGCCGTCCTTTGACGTATAAGTGCGCGCGTCGACGACGTTCGCGCCAACAATGGCCAATGCGCCGGTCATCCGGCTGAACAGACCGGGGTGATCGACCATTGCAAAACAAGCGCGGGTGGCGTCGCGATCTTCGTCCAACATCAAGTCGATCTTGATCTCGTCATCAGAGATATTGCGCAGCAATTCGGCAAAAACGACTTGCGCTGCAAGCGGCAGACCTTGCCAGTAGGGTCCGTAGTGCCGCCCGATTTCGGTTTTAAGGTCTTTGCTTGTCCAGGCTTCCAGCTGCGCCCGAAGCGCGCGCTTGGCCTCGGCCTCGCGGTGTTCGCGGTTAAGGTCTTCAAGCCCTGTTTGCAGGGCTGACTTGGTCGCTTTGTAAAGGTTACGGATTAAGACTGCTTTCCAGTTGTTCCACGTCCCCGGTCCCACGCCGCGAATGTCACAGACGGTCAGGACGGTCAGCAGATCAAGCCGTTCAACCGATTTCACTGCATTGGCAAAGCCGCGCACGGTGCGCGGTTCCGAAATATCACGCTTTTGCGCCACATCAGACATGAGCAGGTGGTAGCGGATCAGCCATTCAACTGTGTCGCATTCTTTCTTGCTTAGACCCAAGCGCGGAGCGATCTTACGCGCTATTTGTGCACCCAAGATTGAATGGTCTTCGTCGCGACCTTTGCCGATATCATGAAGCAGCAACGCCACATAAAGCACTTTGCGGTTCACGCCGCGATCCAGAATACCCGATGCCACGGGCAGTTCTTCGATCAGTTCTTTCCGCTCGATTTGGGCCAGATTGCTGACGACCTGAATGGTATGTTCGTCGACCGTGTAGTGGTGATACATATTGAACTGCATCATTGCGACGATGGGACCAAATTCGGGGATGAAGGCCTCAAGCACGCCGATTTCGTTCATCCGCCGCAAAGCGCGCTCTGGATTACCGTGTTTGAGCAGCAGGTCGATAAAAATGCGTCTGGCCTCGCGGCTATCGCGCATGTCCTCATCAATAATATCAAGGTTGGCGGCAATCAGGCGCAGCGCGTCAGGATGCAAAAACGTACCTGTGCGCAGGGCCTCTTCGAAAATCCGCAACATGTTCAACTTGTCGGCAAAGAACGCTTTTTGATCGGCAACCGTAAGGCGGTTTTGTTTGATCGCGTAAGGGGCCTTGGCGCGTTTTTTGCGGGTCAGAAGCCGCAAAAGAACCGGTTCTGATTTCGTGTGATTTGCCTCGAGCGCTGTCAGGAAGATACGTGTTAGCTCGCCGACATGGGTGGCTTGACGGAAATATGCTTGCATAAAGTGTTCAACACCGCGCCGCCCGCCGTGATCTGTGTACCCCATGGCTGTGGCCACTTCGACTTGCAGGTCGAAAGTAAGCTGATCCATTGCGCGCCCTGAAATCAGGTGCAGGTGGCAGCGCACGGCCCAAAGGAAATCCTCGGCGTTCACGAAGGTTTCGAACTCTTCGGCGGTGAATACTTTGAGATCGACCAATTCAGCGGCGTCCGTCACGCCATTAACGTATTTGCTGATCCAAAACAGGGACTGCAGGTCGCGCAAGCCGCCTTTGCCTTCTTTGACGTTTGGCTCGACCATATAGCGTTGGCCGCCTTGTTTGCGGTGACGCTCGCCACGTTCTGTCAGTTTGGCTTCGATGAAATCGCTGGCGCTGGATCTGAACAAGTCCTCCCAAAGCCGTTTGCCTAACGCTGTGGCCAAAGCCTGATCACCCGCAAGAAAGCGACGTTCCACAAGCGAGGTACGGATGGTGTAGTCATCGCCAGCCAGCCGCACGCAGTCTTTGATGGTGCGGCTTGCGTGTCCGACCTTCAGTTTGAGGTCCCACATCATATACAGCATCGATTCAATGACGCTTTCCGCCCAAGGCGTGATTTTATAGGGCGTCAGAAATAGTAAATCGACGTCCGAGTGTGGCGCCATTTCACCGCGCCCGTATCCGCCAACGGCAATCAAAGAGAGCCGCTCGCCCTCGGTTGGGGCTGCCAATGGGTGCAGGCTTTCTTGGGCGACCTTTAGCACAATCTGGACGATTTGATCCGTGAGCCAACTGTAGGCGCGCGTGGTCGGACGCGATGCGAATGGTTGCGCACGAAATGCGGTTGCAATGGTCGCCATGCCGTCTTTGCGAGCTTGGGCAAGGACTGTCACCGTGGCCGCGCGGATATCCTTCTCGGACGGTGCAATGCTGATTTGATCCGCAATCTGGGACCAGATTGCGGCATAGTCAAAAATATCAGCCGCCGGACAGATAAGATTATCCGGCACGTCGTTCGCCATCATCGTTTGGGTCTCAGAGGCCGGGGCCGCCAAAGCTTCTTGGAGCTTGTTCAAGGATTACCACCTGATTGTCTCGAATTGTCGCAACTGCAAGGCCGCGTTCATTTAGCCCGTTTGGCAATAGCCGGAACACGCCAGCAGTACCACGGAAACCTTGTGACTGTGTCAGGGCATCTTTGGTCAATGCATCTGCGTTGCCAGCTGCCGCGAGTGCGCCAATGGCCGCAATACCGTCATAGGCCAGTCCCGCCAGCGGGTGCGGTTGTGTGCCATATGTCGCGGCATAGCGATTTGCAAAAAGCGTCGTGGTGTTCTGGTCAGGGAGTGCGAAAAGACCACCATTAAGTCCTGGCAATGCCACCAGTTGGGGCAACGTGTCCCAGCGCGTCAAACCAATGAAGGGGGAGCGCGTGATGTCCATGCCAGCATCCGGCAAAGCGGTTGCGACAATCGGCAGGTCAGCATTTGCGCCGGCAGTGGTAAAGACTGCTTGCGCGCCAGAGTTTTGCACATTTGAAACGATCCGACGTGTCGACGAAAAAATACCTTGCTGTGACAGCGGATAGCTTTCGACGCCAACGACTTGGCCGCCGTTGCCGCGCACAGCGGCAGTGATTGCATCACGTCCGACGTTTCCGGGCAGGTCCTCGCCATGCACAACCATGTAACGGCTGATGCCTTGACGGCTGGCGTACTGCACCAAACGGTTGGCTGTGTTGTCAAAAGTCGCCCCTAGAATAAATACGTTCCCGCCTGCAAAAGCAGCGTTGTTTGAAAATGCAAGAACGTTCACGTCGCGCCCTGCAATTGCGACACCTGCAGCATTTGCGGCTTCGCCAAACAATGGCCCAATAATGATCTTTGCGCCGTTGTTCACAGCTTGGGTTGCAGCGATCGCGGCCTGTTGCGGGTTTCCGCCCGCAGTGTTGTAGACCCGCAATTCGACCCTTGCACCTTGCAAGTCTGCAATTGCGAGACGGGCCGCGTTCTCAAAGTTTTGCGCAAGCGCGTTGTCATTCGGTTGTGATGAACCGCCCGGCACGAGCAGAGCAACTTGAATCGGTTTGGTCACATCAATCTGTTGCCCGACATTGGCGTCTGGCGCGAGGGTCACGTCACATGCGGCGAGCCACAGCAGAGATATAAAAACAAAAAACCGCGAGAGCGGCTTGCGGGTACTGGTGAAACGGGCAAACATGAGCGGTATTCCTTCTGGAGCATGCGAACGGTCTGCGAAATATGCTTCGCGGGCGTCTCGATAATTTAGTCTAGCATAAAGCAGGGGACACGCGGGTCTAGATATGAATTTTTTAATCAAGCCACTTGCCGCCGGTTTATATTTTGTAGCGACGCCGATCGGTGCTGCGCGCGATATTACATTGCGCGGTCTCGACATCTTGGCGACTGCCGATTTGATCGCCGCAGAAGACACGCGCACGGCCCGAAAACTGATGGAAATTCACGGTGTGCCGCTGAATGGGCGCAAGGTTGTGGCTTTTCATGACCATAGCGGGGAAAGTGCCGTCGCGCGGCTGATCAGCGATATTAAAGGCGGAAAATCCGTTGCTTATGTCTCCGAAGCTGGAACACCACTGGTGGCTGACCCGGGGTATGAATTGGGGTGTGCCGCGATTGCAGAGGGGTTGGATGTCATATCGGCACCGGGCCCGTCTGCGGTGCTTGCGGCCTTGACTGTATCTGGCTTGCCGACTGATCGCTTTGCGTTTGTGGGGTTTTTGCCCGCGGCAAAGGAACAACGCAAAACAGAGATCGCGAGCTTGCGCGATGTGCCATTTACATTGGTTTTTTATGAAAGCCCGAAGCGCGTTGGCGAAATGTTAGCAAATTTGCGCGAAGTATTGGGGGGTGATCGACAGGCGGTAGTGTGTCGTGAGCTGACCAAGAAGTTTGAAGAGGTATCACGCGGTGATCTGGGCGGTTTGGCCGATGCTTTTGCGGGACGTCAGGTAAAAGGCGAGGTTGTCGTGTTGGTTGGGCGTGCAGGGGCGCAGGATGTCGCGGACATTGATGTCACGCAGGCTTTGCGTGATGCGATGAAAACCATGCGGGTCAAAGATGCAGCCACTGTTGTGGCTGGTGCGCTTGGTTTGCCGCGCAGGCAGGTTTATCAAATTGCGCTGGGTTTGGGGGATGAGGAATGACAGGATCGGTCGGATACCACGCAGGGCGGGTAGCAGAGGATATTGTTGCTCTTGACTATACCCGCAGAAATCATGGGATTGCAGCCCGCAGGTGGCGTGGAAAATCCGGTGAGATCGATCTTATTGCGCGTGTGGGCGATACGGTTGTGTTCATCGAAGTGAAGAAAAGTCGCAATTTTGCGACTGCGGCGACCCGTTTAGGACGGCGTCAGATGGACCGGATCTGCGCCAGTGCGGGCGAATTTCTTGCTGGCGAACCAAAAGGCCAGTTAACCGATGTGCGCTTTGATTTGGCGATGGTCGATGCGTCTGGTGCCATTCAGGTAATCGAAAATGCATTCATGGAAGCCTGACACCCCATTGCACAAGTTGTAGCACTGCGGCATGAAAGCTGGTGCAATAGCAAGGACGAGGCCTGATATGTCACTCAAGATCGCTTTCCAAATGGACCCTATCGGGCCGATTGATATTGATGCTGACAGCACGTTCCGTATCGCGGAAGAGGCGCAAGCGCGCGGGCATACCCTGTTCTATTATACACCTGATAAGCTTGCTTATAACCAAGGCAAAGTCACCGCAAAGGGCTGGCCACTTACAGTGCAGCGGGTCAAGGGCGACCACTTTACATTGGGCGCTGAAGAAACCGTTGATCTTGCCGATTTTGATGTTGTGTGGCTCCGCCAAGATCCACCGTTTGACATGGCTTACATTACGACCACGCACATCTTGGATATGGTGCACCCCGATACGTTGGTCGTGAACGACCCGTTTTGGGTGCGTAACTATCCAGAAAAACTGTTGGTTCTAAATTTCCCTGATCTTACGCCGCCGACAATGATCGCGCGTGATCTTGCGACCCTCAAAGAATTTCGTGCCCAACATGGTGATGTGATCCTCAAGCCGCTCTACGGAAACGGCGGGGCAGGTGTATTCAAGATGCATTCCGCTGACAGCAACCTTGCGTCGTTGCATGAACTTTTTGCGGGCATAAACCGCGAGCCTTTGATTATGCAAAAGTTTCTACCTGATGTGTCCAAGGGCGATAAACGGGTGATTTTGATTGATGGTGAACCTGTAGGGGCGATCAACCGCGTACCAGCGGCCGGTGAAACAAGGTCAAACATGCATGTCGGCGGGCGACCGGAAAAGGTTGATCTGACACCGCGTGATCGCGAGATTTGCGCGCGGATCGGGCCGCTTTTGCGCGAAAAAGGTCAGGTTTTCGTCGGTATCGATGTGATTGGAAACTGGCTGACAGAGATCAATGTGACCTCACCCACTGGCATCCAAGAGCTTGAGCGTTTTGACGGCGTTAACATCGCCGAAAAGATTTGGCAGGCGATCGAAGCACGGCGTTAAGCCTCTTTCGTGAGTGGGGTGCGATAGCTGACGGCCTCTGCGATATGGGGTTTGCGCACATCGGCGACGCCTTCTAGGTCTGCAATTGTGCGGGCAACACGCAAAACGCGGTGGTAGCCCCGCGCAGACAAACCAAAGCGCTCGGCGACTTTGATCAACAATGCGCGGCCTTCGCTATCGGGTGTCGCGGCATGCTCTAGCATTTGACCCTCAAGATCGGCATTGACGCGCATGTGGTCATGCCCGTCAAAACGGGCCGTTTGGATGTTGCGTGCTGCGGAGACACGGGCTGCGACCCTCGCTGAAGTTTCACCATCTGCGGGCAGGTCCAAATCGGTAAATGCAACGGGTGGTACTTCGACACGCAAATCAAACCGGTCCATCAACGGACCGGAAATACGACCAAGATAGTCCTCGCCACATAGCGGAACCCGCGCACAGGCACGCTCCGGTTCCGCCAAATATCCACATTTGCAGGGGTTTGCTGCGGCGACGAGCATGAACTTACACGGATATCGTACATGCGCATTTGCCCGCGCCACGATGATTTGGCCGGTCTCAATCGGTTGGCGTAACGTTTCCAATACAGCGCGTGGGTATTCGGGGAATTCGTCCATGAACAAAACCCCGTTGTGCGCGAGGCTGATTTCCCCGGGTTTGGCGTTGCGTCCGCCACCAACGATCGCAGCCATGGATGCGGTGTGATGCGGTTCGCGGAAGGGTGGTTCGCGGCTGATGCCCCCTTCGTCGAGCAGTCCGGAAAGTGAGTGGATCATTGACGTTTCCAGCGCTTCGACCGGGGAGAGCGGCGGCAAAATGCCCGGAATGCGTGCCGCGAGCATCGATTTTCCAGAACCTGGTGATCCGATCATCAACAAATGATGCCGACCTGCCGCTGCGATTTCCAACGCTCGTTTTGCCCGTTCCTGGCCTTTGACTTCGGCTAAATCGCGGGACGCATTGCGGCCTATTGCTTCGCCCGGTTGTGCGGGCGTCAGGATGGATTGCCCCGTAAAATGCCGCACCATTTCGGCCAAGTTTCGTGGCGCGATCACGTTTGCTGCACCAACCCATGCGGCCTCTGCGCCACAGCCAGCAGGGCACAGCAATGTGCGTCCGTCTTGTGCCGCAGTCATGGCAGCGGGCAGTGCGCCGATCACTGGCACTAGGCTGCCGTCCAACGACAATTCGCCCAATGCGACGGTCTGCGCTGCGTGATCTTTGGGTACGACTTCGAGAGCGGCAAGCAATGCCAAGGCAATGGGAAGGTCGAAGTGCGATCCTTCTTTTGGCAAATCCGCTGGCGACAGGTTCACGGTGATCCGCTTTGACGGCAACGCAATCGCCATCGCACCCAATGCCGACCGGACCCGTTCGCGTGCTTCTGATACGGCTTTGTCAGGCAAACCCACGATTGAAAATGCCGGGATTCCGGGTGAAATCGCACATTGGACTTCGACCAGCCGTGCCTCGATGCCTTCAAAGGCGACTGTGTAGGCGCGTGCGACCATAACCAACTCCCGTTAATGGTTAATGGGTACGTCAGGGTAGTTTAAGAATGGTTAATTTTGCGCCTCTGGCCATGGTTTACGTGCCAGATCGCTGGAATATGGCCATGGATCATAGCGATCCTTTAATCCTTCGGTGCGCCACTGCATGAAAGCAGGGTCATCGAGATGGGTTTTTACATAGTCGCGCGCTGCATCGCTGACAGGCAGATCATATGCCGTGATCCGCATTGCAACGGGCGCATAGAAAACGTCCGCTAGCGAATATTCACCGAACAACCATGGGCCGTCTGCCCCGTGGCGATTGCGGGCAAGTGACCAAAGCGCGTCAATCCGTGCAAGGTCGCGGCGCACGTTATCAGAAACTTCAAATCCGTCATAGCAAAACGCCAGCATCATTGGGCAGGCATCACGCAATGCGCCAAATCCGCTGTGCATTTCAGCCGTGATTGACCGCGCAAGTGCGCGCGCTGCCGGGTCGCGCGGATATAGGTTAACGCTTGGGTTTTCTTCGACGAGTGTTTCGGCCATTGCCAAGCTGTCGGTGACAACATGACCGCCCGGAGTTTGTAAAACCGGCACAGTGCGTGCCGGCTGCAAATGCGCGAGGTCTGTCTGCATCGTGCCAGAATAAAGCCCGACCATATGCGCGTTGTAAGGAAGCCCGAATTTTTCAAGCATTAGCCAGCCGCGTAGCGACCAACTGCTGAAGGTGCGATCACCAATGTAAAGTTGATATGTCATAACTTGTTCATAACCCGATGCTGATCAAAATGCCGCTCGAAATCGTGTGATCTATTCCATCACGGGATGTGATTGATGTGCCCGGCGGCCCAACCGTTTGATCCGTGTTCAAGTACCGTGACAGACAGATTTTCGATGCGGTGGCTGAATGCAGTGTACGCATCGATGCCCAACGCCCGTTGCACTTGGGTCAGGATTACGCCGAAATGCGCGACGACGATCAGATCGGCATGTCCTTGTTTCAGGTACCCGTCGATCGCATTGTCGACGCGGCTACGCACGGTGTTCCAGCTCTCGCCTTTTGGCGGTGCGGCATCGCCCGGGGTTTCCCAATAGGCACGAATTGTTTCGGGATCTTTGGATTCGACTTCGGCGAATGTCTTAAGCTCCCAGTCACCAAAGTTAATTTCGCGCAAATTGGGGTCATGGGGCAGTCTGACGTCGCGCTTTAGCGCGTCTGCTGTGGCTGATGCGCGGATCAGGTCGGATGACACGACAGGCGCGGCAGGAAGGTATTCGCGCAGGCGGCTAATCGCGGCGGTGTCAGACAGGTCCGCTGGAATATCGGACCAACCAACCATTGATTTTGCGTGGGTTGGCCCGTGCCGGATCAGCCAGAGACGGGTCAAGGCAGCGGACCCTTTAGTGACAATGGAAGACCCGCCATGACAGCGACGACCAGTTCAGCTTGCAAGGCGATTTGTTGGTTCAAAATGCCTTGCGCATTGCGAAACTGCCGCGCGAGGGCATTGTCAGGCACAATGCCTTGTCCGACCTCGTTTGAGACAATGACCACTGGGTTTTTGGTACTTGCCGCAGCTTCCAAAAGGATTTTGCTGTATGCAGCGACATCAAAGTCCCCGAGGATTAGATTGGTTAACCACAGCGTGGCGCAATCAATCAAGATCGGTTGGCCTGATGGGGCCGTTCGCATTGCTGCCGCGACCTCAACGGGTTCTTCAACCGTATGCCATGACGTGCCGCGCATGTCGCGGTGGCGGGCAACTTTTTGGGCCATTTCATCGTCATAGACTTGTGCTGTTGCGATGTAGGTCGGGCAATCACTTGCCTGCAAGATCAGGTTTTCAGCAAATGCTGATTTTCCAGAGGCGGCACCGCCTAGCACGAGGGTGAGTTTGGGCAATGTCATAGGCAAAACTATTTCTGATCCAATCGGTTCATCGCTGCGTAACTATTATCAACAACAAAGTTAATGCAACGTGCGACCACTTGGGAGAGTTAACATGCGTGCGACCGGTTTTTCTGATCAAACTTTGTCTCGGACAGCGATGAAAGCAGAACTGCTTGATGCTGAAACCGAATTGGCACTTGCTTATGCGTGGCGCGACCACCGCGACGAGCAAGCACTGCACCGTTTGATCACAGCATATATGCGTTTGGCAATTTCGATGGCCTCTAAGTTCAAGCGCTATGGCGCGCCAATGAACGACCTGATCCAAGAGGCGTCAGTTGGTCTTATGAAAGCCGCTGACAAGTTTGATCCTGACCGCGGCGTGCGGTTTTCGACTTACGCTGTTTGGTGGATCAAGGCATCCATCCAAGATCACGTGATGCGCAACTGGTCGATGGTGCGCACCGGATCTACATCTTCTCAAAAGTCACTTTTCTTTAATCTGCGCCGTGTTCAAGCCCGGCTAGAGCGTGAAGCTGCTGCTGAAGGCCGTACACTTGACCGTCATGAAATGCGCGAATTGATCGCCAAAGAGGTCGGCGTGCCGTTGCATGATGTTGAAATGATGGAAGGGCGTTTGTCGGGTTCTGACTTCTCGCTGAACGCCACGCAGTCAGCCGAAGATGAAGGTCGCGAATGGATTGACGCGCTCGAGGATGACGGCCCACAGGCTGCGGAAACTGTCGAGAACAACCATGATAACGACACTTTACGCCAGTGGTTATTGACGGCTTTGTCCGACTTGAATGATCGCGAGCAGTTTATTGTGCGCGAACGCAAGCTACGCGATGCGCCACGGACGCTTGAAAGTCTTGGAACAGAGTTGGGCCTGTCAAAAGAGCGCGTGCGCCAGCTTGAAGCGGCTGCATTTGGGAAAATGCGCAAAAGCCTCGAGTCGCAAAGTACAGAGGTGCATTCGTTCTTTGCATAGATTGTCATTCCGGTGCCTTCTGACCTAGTGTCAGGGCAACAAAAACCGGAGACAGCAGATGCTGGCCAATAAACACATTCTACTTATCGTTGGAGGCGGCATTGCCGCCTTCAAGTCGTTGGACCTTGTCCGCAGGTTACGTGAACGCGGCGCGCGCGTGACACCTGTTTTAACCAAAGCAGGCGCAGAGTTTGTCACCCCGCTTAGCTTGTCTGCTTTGTCTGCATCGAAGCTTTATCAAGAGCTGTTCGATCTGAATGACGAGGCCGAAATGGGCCATATTGAATTGTCTCGCGCGGCTGACCTGATTGTTGTGGCCCCAGCCACCGCTGATTTGATGGCAAAGATGGCGGGTGGTTTGGCAAATGACCTTGCTTCGACATTGCTGCTTGCAACGGATAAGCGGGTGCTGATCGCCCCTTCGATGAACGTGCGCATGTGGGAACACCCTGCGACCCAGCGCAATTTGGCGACATTGCAAGGTGACGGCATTTTGGTCGTTGGCCCGAACGAAGGTGATATGGCGTGTGGTGAATACGGTCCCGGACGCATGGCAGAAGTGCCTGAGATCATTGCGGCAATTGATATCGCATTGTCGGATGGGCCACTTAAGGGGCGGCATGTCTTAGTGACGTCTGGCCCGACACATGAACCCATTGATCCTGTGCGTTACATCGCGAACCGGTCTTCTGGCGCGCAAGGCACTGCCATTGCGAGCGCGCTTTTGGCGCTGGGCGCAGATGTGACGTTTGTGACGGGTCCTGCTGATGTGCCTCCGCCGATGGGGGTCACTGTCGTAAAGGTGCAAACCGCCAAAGAAATGTTGGACGCTGTTTTGAACGCACCTGCCGCTGACGCAGCCATATTTGCTGCTGCTGTTGCGGACTGGCACGTCGCAAACGCTGCAGTTAGCAAGATCAAGAAAGACGGCACAGGGCTGCCGCGTCTCGATTTTGCTCAGAACCCTGACATTCTGGCGACTGTATCGCAGATGACGGATGGGCGACCAAAGCTGGTCGTCGGGTTTGCCGCCGAGACCGACGACGTGATTGCGAATGCCACCGCAAAGCGGCTGCGCAAGCAATGTGACTGGATAGTTGCCAACGATGTATCACCCGAAACGGGGATCATGGGCGGGACCGAAAACGCGGTCACGCTGATATCGGAACACGGGGCCGAAAGCTGGCCGCGCATAGGCAAGGACGCCGTTGCGGCAAAGTTGGCGGCGCGTATCGCAGAGGCCCTCGTTTGACTGTAGAAATCCAATTTCAATGGGAAGCAGATGCGGATCAATCCCTTGGTTTGCCGTCCTATGAAACGGCAGGTGCCGCTGGTGCGGATTTGCGCGCAAATTTCGTAGACCAAGCTGCGCTGACACTCACCCCGTTTGGCCGTGCTTTGGTACCGACGGGTTTGCGTATGGCGATCCCTTCTGGGTTTGAAGTACAGATAAGGCCGCGGTCCGGTTTGGCACTGAAACATGGTGTCACGCTGGCCAATGCGCCGGGGACCATTGATAGCGATTATCGCGGTCCGCTTGGGGTCATCCTAATAAATCTCGGTGAAAGTGAATTCACAGTGACCCATGGGATGCGTATTGCGCAGATGGTGGTCGCACCCGTTGTGCAGGCCAACTTTGACGTGGTGAAAACACTAACCGATACAGCGCGCGGCGCAGGCGGATTTGGATCAACGGGCCAATGATTATGGTTGGCACAATGGCAATTACCCTTTGGGTGATTGGAATGGCGATGAAGGTGCCTATTGCAGTGCGCTGGAACATGATGGCGATTCTGATCGGCGCTGTAATTCTGGGTCACCTCATTTTGCCAAATGGGCATCCTTTGCGAATGGCGACGGGGGGCGATGCGCGGCTTTGGGTCATCATCTTTGTGCTCGCTGTTTTGATCTGGGGCTATCGCAAGCTGTTGGGTAAGTTGCGCGCGCGGGTGGCCCAAAACGAAGCTCCCGTTGTGCAATCGGGTAGTTTTTCCGAAACCGAACTCGACCGTTATGCCCGTCATATTATTCTGCGCGAAGTTGGCGGCCCGGGCCAAAAAGCCCTGCGCAATGCCCGTGTTTTAGTGGTGGGGGCCGGTGGTCTGGGCGCACCTGCCTTGCAATATCTGGCTGCTGCTGGCGTTGGTACAATCGGGGTGATCGATGATGATGTCGTCGAAAACGCCAACCTGCAACGACAGGTCATTCACCTTGATCGCAATATTGGCATGCCGAAGGTCCATTCAGCAGCAGAGGCGATGAAAGCACAAAACCCGTTTGTAACTGTCTTGCCTTATCACCGTCGACTGGATGTTGAAAATGCGGCGGCGCTGTTTGCGGAATATGATTTGGTGCTGGACGGCTCTGACAATTTTGCCACCCGCTATCTGGTAAATGAAACGGCCGTGGCAACTGAAACGCCCCTGATCGCGGCGGCACTGACGCAATGGGAAGGGCAAATCAGCCTTTATGACGCCGCCAATGGGACACCTTGCTACGCTTGTGTGTTTCCACAAACCCCTGACCCTTCTTTGGTGCCAAGTTGCGCCGAGGCAGGCGTAATCGGGCCGCTGCCCGGCGTTTTGGGGTCAATGATGGCGGTTGAGGCGGTCAAACACATCACTGGCGCAGGCGAAGGCCTAAGCGGTCGATTGCTGATTTATGATGCACTTTATGCGCAAGTACGTACGATTTCCGTCAAACCAAGCGCTGATTGCCCTGTTTGCCAAGGGCGCGGCGCAAGGGCGACATAATTTCTACGCTGCAACTGGCGGCGTGAACGTTCAAACACTACCTGTCATGCAAAGGAGAATTCCCATGACAAATCCACTTCTCGCGAAATGGGACACACCATTTGGCCTGCCGCCTTTCGATCTGATTTCTGACGATGATTACACGCCAGCGGTCGCAACTGCGCTGGCCAGTTCCCGCGCCAATATCGCAGCCATTGCCGACGATCCTGCTACCCCTGATTTTGCCAATACGGTCGAGGCGCTAGAGCGTGCTGATGAAACTCTGGGTCGCGTTTTGGGTGCATTTTATAATGTGGCTGGTGCAGACAGTAACCCTGCGCGTGAGGCATTGCAGCGTGAATTTGCACCGCTACTTAGCGCTTACAGCTCTGAGGTGTCAGAAAATAAAGCGCTGTTTGCCCGCGTTCAAGCCGTTTGGGATAAGCGCGAAGAGCTTGATCTGACGGATGAACAACAGCGCGTCTTGATGCTGACCTATCGCGGGTTCGTCCGCGCAGGGGCACAATTAGAAGGTGTCGCTGCTGAAAATCTGCGCGCTGCCAAGTCGCGTCTTTCCGTGCTTGGAACCGATTTCGTGCAAAACCTGCTTGCCGATGAACGCGAATGGTTCATGCCATTGGCGGCTGATGATCTTGTTGGATTGCCTGACTTTGTGATCGCCACAGCAAAGGCCGCGGGCGACGAAAAGGATGCGGGCGGGCCTGTCGTGACCCTGTCGCGGTCGCTGATTGTGCCGTTTTTGCAGTTCTCTGGGCGCCGTGATCTGCGCCAAAAGGCGTATGAGGCTTGGGGCGCACGCGGGGCAAACGGGGGCAAAACGGACAATCGCGCGATTGCTGCCGAGACGCTTAAGCTGCGCGAAGAGCGCGCAAAACTGCTTGGCTATGAAAGCTTTGCCGATTTCAAACTAGAAACCGAAATGGCGGGAACACCGCAAGCAGTCCGCGATTTGCTGATGAATGTCTGGGAACCTGCAAAGGCGGCTGCCGTTGCCGACGCGACCGTGCTGGAACGAATGCTGCATTCAGAGGGTTTTGATGGGCCGTTGGAACCTTGGGATTGGCGCTATTATTCCGAAAAGCGGCGCAAGGAATTGCATGATCTGGATGAAGCAGAGCTGAAGCCGTACCTGCAACTTGACCGGATGATTGAAGCATCTTTTGCCTGTGCCAACCGCCTATTCGGTCTAGAATTCGAACCAATAGAAGGGCCAGTCTACCACCCCGATGTGCGCCTTTGGGAAGTGACCCGCGACGGCGCGCACGTGGCCGTTTTCATCGGTGATTACTTTGCGCGTGGATCAAAACGGTCAGGTGCTTGGTGTTCTGCAATGCAATCGCAGCATCGCCTGTCGGGTGATGTGCGTCCGCATGTCGTGAACGTCTGCAATTTCGCCAAGCCAGAGGCGGGCAAGCCTGCGCTGTTGTCTTATGATGATGCACGCACGTTGTTCCATGAATTTGGCCATGCACTTCACCAGATGTTGTCTGACGTGACCTATGAAAGCATCTCTGGCACGTCGGTGTCGCGTGATTTTGTTGAATTACCAAGCCAGCTTTATGAGCATTGGTTAGAGGTGCCAGAGGTTTTGGCCGAATTTGCGACCCACGCGGACACGGACGAGGCGATGCCGACCGATTTGCTGAACCGCATGTTGGGGGCCGCGACCTATGACATGGGGTTCCAGACCGTCGAATATGTGGCCTCTGCTTTGGTCGATCTAGAGTTCCACAATGGGCCAGCGCCTGCCGATCCAATGCAGAAACAGGCTGAAATTCTGGAAAGCATCGGCATGCCGCGCGCAATCCGGATGCGTCATGCGACCCCGCACTTTGCACACGTATTTGCTGGCGACGGGTATTCCAGTGGCTACTACAGTTACATGTGGTCCGAGGTGATGGACGCGGATGCATTTGCTGCGTTCGAAGAGGCTGGCGACCCGTTTGATCCGGCCACCGCTAAATTGCTAGAACAGACCGTGCTTTCTTCAGGCGGTTCTGTGGATGCAGCAGAGCTATATAAGGCGTTTCGCGGTCGTTTGCCGGGGGTAGAGGCGCTTTTGAAAGGGCGCGGATTGGACAAGGCGGCTTAGTCGCGGATTTCCGCGTCGGCCACACCCCACAGGGCAGATTTCGGAACCCAGCCGCGATAGCCACCTGCGGTCAGTTCGCACCAGTCTGGCGTGCAGTCTTCTAGGCGGGCGACGACGCCCGGCTCTAGCGTTGCGTTTTCAAGCGCGTCTTGCTGGGGGCGTGAACGCAAGGCTGTTTGCTCGCCTTCGACCACAACTGTCCGGGCCCCTGACAGCATCCGGTAATGCACCCAGCCGCCTTGACCGTCGCGGTCGATCACGCGCCGCCAATGGCCGTATTCTGCGATTACTTGCAACGGCATATCGCGACGTTTGAACACCCAGTCGATCCGGTGGGACAGTGACGGGCCACGACGCACGTTTGCTTCGTTTGCGCGCAAGGATACAAATCGCGGCAGCGGCAAGTTGGTTTCCGGCCCGATAGCGGGACCCGCATCATTTTGTTGTGCGTTGCCGATGGTCGTGCTGAGACAGACCACAAGAATTGCGGTCCGGATCACACGACGCCAATGCGCCAATACACCCATTGTTTGCCCTTACTGCTCTTTTTTGTGGTGCGCGGTTCTTGTGCTGCGCGTCCCTTTGGCGCAACCTGCCATGCAAAGGCGAATTTGAAAACCCAAAGGAGGGACTTGCATGCCAGGTAAGCATTTGAGTGTTGTCGTGACGCGACGGTTACCCGAGGTCGTCGAGACCCGCCTGAAAGAACTTTTCGATGTTCAGTTGCGCGATGATGACACGCCGATGACGACCGAAGAACTGGCCGACGCAATGGCGCGCGCTGATGTCTTGGTCAGTACCATCACAGACCAGATTGATGCCAAGCTGTTGGGTCGTGCGGGTGAAAAACTGAAACTGATTGCCAACTATGGTGCTGGCGTTGACAATATCGATGTCGCAACCGCCCGCCAACGCGGCATTCATGTGTCCAACACGCCCGGGGTGATGACCGAAGATACCGCCGATATGGTGATGGCTTTGATCTTGGCTGTGACCCGTCGGATGGCCGAAGGCATGCAATTGGCAAAATCCGGTGACTGGTCGGGTTGGTCGCCAACTGCGATGCTTGGCGGTCGTTTGCGCGGTCGTCGTTTAGGTATTTTGGGAATGGGCCGGATTGGTCAAGCCGTGGCCCGCCGTGCGGCCGCGTTTGGCATTCAGGTACATTATCATAACCGCAAACGCCTGCGCCCCGAGGTCGAAGAAGAATTGGATGCGACCTATTGGGAAAGCCTTGATCAGATGGTTGCGCGCGTTGATATTTTGTCGATCAATTGCCCGCATACGCCATCTACTTTTCATCTTCTAAATGCGCGTCGTTTGAAGCTAATGAAACCTGATGCGGTGATCGTGAATACTTCGCGCGGCGAAGTGATTGATGAAAATGCGCTGACCCGCATGCTGCGCACAGGCGAGATTGCAGGCGCCGGTCTGGACGTGTTCGAGCGTGGTCACGAGATTAACCCACGCCTTAAGGAACTGCCGAACGCGATTTTGCTGCCGCACATGGGATCAGCTACCATTGAAGGGCGGATCGAGATGGGCGAAAAAGTCATCGTGAACATCAAAACCTTTGCAGATGGCCATAGGCCACCTGATCTTGTCGTGCCGTCAATGCTTTGACCTAAGGGTGCTTTTGAACCGCTGACCCGCAACTGTTGTCGGTTTTGTGCACAAAGCGGTCGGCTGGTTCTGTCGCTTTGTTTTCAATTCGCGCACATTGTGCATCAAAGGTGCCCAAGGGAGTCGCGCGCATGAAAACGCAAGTTAAAGCATTGGTTGTTGGTGGTGGTGCCGTTGGCACATCAATTGCGTATCACTTGGCCAAAGCAGGCTGGGACGACGTCATGCTGCTTGAGCGGGACGAGCTGACATCAGGCTCTACATGGCATGCGGCAGGATTGTTGCCGCTGTTTAACATGTCGTTCGCGACGACATATATCCACAAATACTCGGTCGATTTTTATAAATCGCTTGAGGCTGAAACCGGCCTGAATGCGGGTTTCGCTGTCGTGGGCAACCTGCGCATGGCCCAGACCCAAGAGCGCATGGATGAATACATGCTTTATGCATCCACGGCTGAAACTTGCGATGTGCCTTACGTTTGGATGACCCCTGATGAGATCAAGGCGAAATGGCCGCTGATCCGCACTGAAGACCTGAAAGGTGCGCTTTATCACCACACCGACGGCTATATTAACCCCGCTGATGTGACCCAAGCTATGGCCAAGGGTGCGCGTCAGCGCGGCGTGATGATTGAACGAAAGTGGCAGGCGGACGCCTTTAATTGGAACGGCGACGCGTGGGAAGTAACGTGCACGAAAATGGTCGAAAAGGGCGGCAATCTTGTCCCGTCCGACGAGCAGATTGTCGTGACCGCCGAACACGTTGTGACCGCATCGGGAAACCACGCGCAAACCACAGCCAAGAAATTGGGCATAAAGATGCCCGCGATTCCCGTCGAACATCAGTTCGTAGTGTTGGATCAAGACCCCGCGCTGGTTGAATTTCGCGCGGCCGGAAATGTTGAGCATCCCGTCGTGCGCGATGCCGACGCGCAGTCCTATGTGCGCGAAGAACGCGGCGGCTGGATTTTGGGTGTCTACGAGAAAGGCGCACCCGCAGTCTTTGAATACGGTGTGCCGGATAGTTTCCGCGCGGATTTGTTTCCCCTCGATCTGGAACGGATCGAAGAACAATATATGGCGATGATCCACCGCATCCCGTCTTGCGAAGAAAGCGGGCTGAAGGACGATTTTAACGGTCCAATTTGCTACACGCCGGATGGTAACCCGCTGGTTGGACCTGCCCCCGGATTGCGCAATATGTGGCTGGCCGAAGGGTTTTCTTTCGGCATCACGGCGGCGGGCGGAACTGGCTATTATCTGGCCCAGATGATGGTCGAGGGCGAAGCCGAGATTGACATGGCGTCACTTGATCCCAAGCGCTACGGCGATTGGATGACGACCGAATTTGCGGCACGCAAAAACGAAGAATGCTATGACCACGTTTACGTGCTGCACCACCCCGACGAAGAACGCCCAGCGTGCCGTCCGTTGCGCACATCACCGGCCTATGACCGCCAAGCCGCGCGGGGCGCGCAGTTTGGTTTCGTGAATGGATGGGAGCGTCCAAACTATTTTGCCCCGTTGGGTTTTGATGATCATGCAGCGCGGTCGTTCCGCCGCGGTGGTTGGTGGAAACATGCTGTGGAAGAAGCAAAAGCAATGCGCGAGGGCGTCGGCCTGATCGACGCGACCGCCTTTACCAAACATATCGTCAAAGGCCCCGGTGCGACTGCGTTTCTGGACTGGTTCACGACGAACAAACTGCCCCGGATTGGTCGGATCAACCTGACCTATGCGCTGACCGATCACGGCACGACACGCACGGAATACACGATCGTGCGGTTGTCAGAGGACGAGTACTATTTGGTCTCTGCGGGCGCTTGGACGGCCTATGATGCTGATTTTCTGCGCAAAGCTGTTGCGGACAAAGAAGCTGACTTTGGGCGCATCGAAGTACAGAATGTGACCACACAGTGGGGTGTTTTTGCGATTGCTGGGCCAAAGTCGCGTGATGTTTTGAATGCAATCATCAAGGACGCTGATCCTGCAACAGCGCTTTCTAACAAGCGTTTCCCGTGGTTGTCCGCAAAGCAGATCGAACTGGGCATGTGTCCGGTCAATGCGATCCGTGTGGCTTATACAGGCGAGCTGGGTTGGGAATTGCATCACCCGATCGAAATGCAGAACTACCTGTTTGATCTGCTGGAAAAGGCGGGCGAACCGCATGGCATGAAGCTTGTGGGTGCACGTGCACAAAACTGGCTGCGGCAGGAAAAATCCTACCGTGCGTTCGGCAATGAACTTGGCCGTGACGCTACCCCGCTCGAGGCCGATTTGCCGCGATTTGTTGATTTGTCTAAGGACTTTAACGGCAAAGCCGCGATGGAAGCCAAGGGCATCCGTTCAAAGTGCGTCACACTGTTGATTTATGGACCCGCAGACGCCGACCCTTGGGGCCGTGAGGCGCTTTATGCGATGGACGGCACCCGCGTTGGGCGCTTGACGTCGGGCGGATATTCGGTGGCTTTCGAAAAGTCGATTGGCATGGGCTACGTCAAACCAGAACAGGCCGTGGTTGGCACGAAACTGCAAGTCAAAATGCTGGACCAGCTTTGGAATGCAGAGGTCGTAGAAGACAGCCCGTACGATCCCAAGAACGCCGCAATCCGTGTGGATGGTTGACAGATGCGCGCTGGTAAGGTGGGTTTAAACCCACCTTACGTTTGCGAAAGGGATGCACATGTCAGACAAGATTGCCGTTGAAAACATCAATACACCGGGCCAAACGGCGAATGTCGACAAGGCGAAATACCTTGCGATGAAAGATGCGATGCTTGCTACTTTGCCCAAGGCGTCACCAGGAATGACCGCAAGAGAGGCAAAGGAAGCCGCCATACCGCACCTGCCCGAAGCGCTATTTCCTGGCGGGGCAACATCGGGCTGGTGGCTGAAATGTGTGCAACTGGACCTTGAAGCAAAAGGCGTAGTGGTGCGCGAAGCAACCAAGCCTTTACGTTTTCATCTGACCTAGCCGGGTTTTACGGGCCGCAAGTGGTGATGTTTGCACGCCATTGGCGTCAAAGCTTTCGGGTGCCAGCCACGCCTCGAACCCCGCTTGGATAGGCCGCTCAAGGCGTCGTATCTCTATTCATTGTGCCGATAACCCAGCTCATCGAACACCAGCTACGCTATCAGATAATAGTTTAGGTCGCCATAACCGTCCGTTTGAGAGCGGGTGAGAAAGTGATTAATCCCCACTGTGTCGGGGTTCAGGCGGTACAACATCACAAGTGCGCCCATGCATCGGCGTATGTGGAACAGGCGGACGGCCTTGCCAAACGGGAACTGGTGCGCCGATTGGTTAGCCTTACGCGTTTTTGTGCTGTGTCATGTGAACCTGCCGGGTGAGAGGGCGGCGATTGCTTGTGCTGGAATGTCCGAGGGTGCGCCGCTGATCAGGTCCGCCAATAGCTGGCTGGCAGCAGGCGAGGATTGCATCCCATATCCGCCTTGTCCTGCGCACCAGATGAAACTGGGGTCCGTTGTGTCGGGGCCCAAAACAAGCGAGCGATCAGGCGCAAACGTCCGCAATCCTGCCCAAGAGCTTAGCAGCCTTGTCACAGGTTCAGTGACATTTGCTTCATAACGGGCAAGCCCTTCGGCCAGAACCATGTCATCGGCGTAGGCATCGTGTGGCGCAACTGGATCTTCCTCACCCGGTGATACGATCAATGCACCTGCATCGGGTTTCGCGTACCAGCTTTCGCCGGGGCCAAAAACCATTGGCCAACCGCTGACATTATGCCCGCCCGGTGCGGGAATGCGCGCCATTGAGCGGCGCAAGGGCGTAAATCCAAGCGGCGCAATACCCGCTAGTTTAGCGATCACATCAACCCAAGCGCCAGCAGCGTTTACCACCACCCGTCCTTCGTATGTTTGTGCACTTGTTGTCACGGCCCAGCCCGTTGAGAGGCGCTTGATACCTGTCACAAGCGATTTAGTTACAATCGAGGCATCGTTCATGCGTGCCGTGCGCGCGAAGGTTTGCACCAATTTGTCGGTGTCGATATCCCACGCATCAGGATCGAAGGCCGCATGTACTATCAGGTCAGCGTTCAGAATTGGAAACTTGGTTTTTGCGTCTGCCACGCTGATTTCGGCAAGCTGCATGCTTTGTTGATCAGCGATAAAAGCGTCCGCCTCGTCTTGGCGTCCAATCAACAATAGCCCGCGCGGGCTTAGAACTTCGGCGGAGACATGGAAATCACGACTGGCTTTGTTCAACGCAACCGTCGCAGGCTTGCCGTAGTTCTGCTCGAACAGTGCGGCGGACCGTCCAGAGGCATGATAGGCCAGCGCGTCTTCACCTTCGAGTAACGTCACAGAGCCAAGTTCGGACAACCGTGCGGCAGCAGATACGCCGGCAATCCCGCCCCCGATAATGATGAAATCGATCATATTGATACTCCGAATTAGTCGTGCCAGTACGCATTGCAGACTTCAAATGCTTGGCACGATTGTGCTTTGAAGAAAAGACGCAGATGTTTTCATGCCTGCCCTTGTTTCGTTGACATCTAGGGGGTGACATGATCGCTTAGGCATCCAGACCAGAGGAACCTGCCCATGACCTATACCCCTGCCGAAGACCGCTATGCGCGGATGACGTACCGTCGCTGTGGCAATTCGGGGCTGAAATTGCCCGCGGTGTCATTGGGGTTGTGGCACAACTTTGGCCACGACACCCCGCATGAAACCAAACAGGCAATTTGCCGGACGGCATTTGATCACGGGATCACGCATTTTGATCTGGCCAATAACTATGGCCCGCCCCCCGGTTCGGCAGAGCATGCATTCGGGTCGATACTTGCGGAAGATTTCAAAGGCCTCCGTGACGAGTTGATTATCAGCTCCAAGGCTGGATATCATATGTGGCCCGGTCCCTACGGCGAGTGGGGCAGCCGTAAAATGATGATTTCATCATGTGATCAATCGCTCAAACGGATGGGGTTGGACTACGTTGATATTTTCTATTCGCACCGCTTTGATCCCGAAACCCCGCTAGAGGAAACGATGGGCGCGCTTGACTACATCGTGCGGTCTGGGCGCGCGTTGTATGCAGGGATTTCGTCTTATAATTCTGAACGCACCCGCGAGGCTGTGGCGATCTTGAATGATCTTGGGACGCCCTGTGTGATTCACCAGCCGTCTTATAATATGATCAATCGCTGGGTAGAGCGGGACGGTCTAAAAGACACTTTAAGGG
>Ga0208660_1000178_pt1 | contig 24430 bp, 18 predicted proteins | sample DEB08_DNA_13_FD_184527 | JGI IMG/M metagenome (GOLD analysis project Ga0208660, IMG submission 184527) | Aqueous microbial communities from the Delaware River and Bay under freshwater to marine salinity gradient to study organic matter... | ecosystem: Environmental > Aquatic > Marine > Coastal ... | reverse complement strand
AGACAAAATTAAAGAAATAGTTTGTTGAAATATTTAATTTTTCTACACTAAATATGTGGTGACTTTTTTAAACTATTTCTTTGTTTTTTAAATCTAAAATACTGATTATCAGTTATTTAAAACATTATATTTTATAATGCATCTAAATCTCTAATGATGATTTTCTGAGCATAAAATGTAACGATTACGTTAAGCGCATAATTCTTTTGAAGTGCCATGTTGTCTGTTTTAATTTTTTAAAAAATTGATTTAGCAATCACAAAATAGAGGCATGGCACTATTTTTTTTTGAAAAAAAAACGGTTATTTATGAGGTAAGAATAAGGAAAGTAACTTATTTTACTATTGATTAATCTATTGATTAACAAAAAATTGAGTTACTAACTTATTATGAAAAAGTTACAGGAATTAGTAGGTATTGTAAGCCGTATCAAAACGCAGAGAATCGAGTTAATAGGAACTAACAATACCAAATACGGAAAACTAATCATGCAATTATATGAAGGGATAGCTAGTGGAAAATACAAATCTGATAAAGAAGCTGCTATTGATATATACGGCTTAGACTATACGCCTAACAATTATGCACACTTAAAAAAAGCCCTGAATAAAAAATTACTCAATACGCTTTTTTTTATTGATATTTCTAATGACCGTTTTACAGATTTCCAGAAGGCACATATTGCCGCCGAAAGAGAACGAAGTGCTATTAGAATATTATTAGCTAGAGGTGCAAAAAAATTAAGTATAGGTTTGGCAGAGAAATTACTAAAACGATCTATGAAATTTGAACTAACTGAAATTAGTTTAGAATTAGCTCGTATTTTACTTAGACATTACCGTACCCGTGATATTAATTCAGTAAAAGAAAAATATTATGATACTATAGTCACCCAAACTTTAAAAATATTTTTAGCAGAAATAGAAGTGGACAAATGGTATGGTTTAAGTGCAAAAACGCTAGCTAATACCAAAATAACAAATGCTACGAAGGTTAAAATTATCGCCGACTACGCTAAAGAAATTCATAAAATATTTCCAAAACAAGAGTCCTTTAAAATAGGAAGATTTGCTTACACTGTTCTTATTGTAGAAAAAGAAATACAGAATGATCATTCGGGAATCATTGACGTTTGTCAATCAGCGATTACTTATTTTGAAGGAAAAGAAGCCATCACTTCTAAGGAATTAATTGCAGGATTTTATATTGATTTATTAGCAGCATATATTCCCTTACAAAGATTCAAAGAAGGGCAAGAAATCTCAGAAAAAATCTTTAAATATTTGACAGAAGGCTCTATCAATTGGTTTCTAGCATTAGATTATTATTTTCTTTTATACCTACATACAGGCAATTATGCAAAAGCGGTCGCTATCTTTCAACAAGTTACTAATCATGCTTCCTTCAAAACATTATTTCCCGATTTTAAAGAATTATGGAAAGTTTACGGCGCTTATTTAGCTTATTTACAAGTCGTTAATTTAGTTAAAAAAGAAGAAACTAAACCATTTAAAGTCGCAAAATTCATGAATGAAGTACCTATTTTTTCTAAAGATAAAAAAGGGGTCAATGTAGCAATAATCATCATTCAAATTCTGTTTTTAGTCGCTCAAGGAAAAGAAGTCAAAATCATCGACAAAGTAGAAAGCTTAAGAATGTATGTCCATACACATCTGCGAAATGACGATAGCCTGAGGTCGAATATTTTCATAAAAATGTTGTTAAAAATGACACAATCTAATTTCCATAAAAACGGTACCATTCGGCGAACCAAACTACTCCTAGAAAAGTTAAAAGAAGCACCGCTCGCTTCCAAAGGACAAAGTAAATACGTGGAGATTATTCCTTATGAAACATTATGGAAAATTAGCCTAGGATTCTTGAGTAATAGGGCTTTTTAAAAAAGTCCTATAATAGTTGGCAATAAATTATTTACCTACAATTTTCTTAGAAAAACAAAATAGTTTTTTGTTTTTTCATAAAACCTCTTTATCTTAGCTATCAGAACTTGTTTAGGAATGTTAACAGTAGAGAGGCCGAATATGTAATCTAACGGATACGTATCGGTGCATTCCGATAAAAAACAGCTTAAGCGACAAGGAAATTTTCTTGTCGCTTTTTTTTTCAAAAGTTTAAAACCAGCTCTAATTATTTTATTTAATTGGTAAGGTTTATTAACTTTGGTTTCTTCTGTCACCTTGAAAATTCTAATATGAGAAAACTAACAAACTCCTTAATAAGGATAGACTTATACCTTTACTGGTCTATTAAAATATTAATCCTTCCACTTACTAATTTCCCAACCAATAATCGACCACTTCTGCTAATCAGTTCGCATCCTAATGGGTTGATTTATAAATGATTGACAACTAATATTGGTTCAACTACATATTTTACGGGATAAGAATATAAAAAAATAAAATTTGACAAAAAAAGCAAAAAAGTATTTTTTTGTTAGATGATAGCATCGAAAATATTTACCCAAATACTGGGACTGAAAGAAATAGAAGTAGTCTTTGTAGAAATGAGTTCAACTCATTACCATTTTAGGGTACGAAGCATATTTGCCGAAACCATCTGCCCTAAATGTGGCAAAAAATGTAGTAAGGTAAAATCCTATCATAACCGAAAGATACGAGATTTACCGATAAGTGGCAAAAAGGTATATTTAGATTTAGAGGTCAGGCAATTTGAATGTGACTGTGGTAATTTTTATACAGAACCATTTCAATTCGTTCGTTCCTATAAACGCTTGACTATACGGTATGAGGATTACCTATACTATCGCTGTAAGGGGGCAGAGGTAAAATATGTTTCCACCAAAGAAGAAGTGGATTGGAAAACAGTCAATGAAATATTTACTACTCTGAGTACTAAGGAGATTTTGACCCGTTCTAGTTGGAAAGATGTAACACATATAGCCTTAGATGAAATAGCCTTACGTAAAGGACACAAAAACTATGTAGTTGTGGTGCTTGATTTACTTACAGGGCATATACTTGATATATTAAAACAGCGAGATAAAGCCTTCTTAGTCAAGTATTTCCAAGATAAAGGGGAAGATTTTTGTAATCAAATAAAAGTATTTAGTTCAGATATGTGGAAAGCTTATTTAAACTGTGCAAAAGAAGTATTTTCTAATGCCATAGTAGTAGCAGACCGTTTCCATTTTTTTGGAAAATGTCAAGAAGGGATGAACCATGCTAGAAATAGTTTTCGCAAAACTTTTCCTAAATCAGATGAACTCAAAAAGCTCAAATATGCTCTATTAAAAGACCCCGAAAACCTAAGTGACAAACAGCAAAAGCAACTCAATAAAGTCTTTGAAAAAAAACAATATCACTTATTAAGATTGACTTGGGATGCTAGAAATTTACTGAGGGATATTTTTAATTGCCCCTATACTATAAAAGAAGCAGAACCTTTAATAGAGGAATGGATTGAAAACGTTAAGAAGTTTAAAATTCGTTATTTTTTTAAATTTATTGACTTCTATCGAGAATGGAAAACAGTTATTTTGAATTATTTTGACGGAAGGTTTTCTACAGGAAAATTAGAGGGTACTAATAATAAATTGAAACTCATTAAACGTAGGGCTTATGGATTTTTAGATTTTGAAAGCTTTAAAGCTCGTGCAATGGTAGAATTTTATTAACATATATATTTTCCGTAAAATATGTAGTTGAACCTTGCTGGCGAATACGTGATTAATAGAAAGTGGATTATATTATAAAAATTCCTTAGCGTAAGTTTACGCACCAATCTCTTTAATACCCTAAAGGTCATTTCCTCCAAAAGAATAATTTGCTTAATGACCGCGTCTCTCAAAATATTATCTTTACGATAATCTTCTACAGTCAATGCTCGTTTCATTTGGGACTCTTTATAGGCTACTCTTTTTTTTATTTCAACATCTCCTGTAAGTTGCTCAATAGCTTTTACTGTTACTTCTGGATTATAGGCAGTCACTTCTTTTATCTTTTCTGTGATGCTTTTTAATTTTTGCTCTTCTAATCGCTTAAGTTCTTCTTTGTATTGTTTTAGTTCTTCAGCTCTATTCTTTCGTTTCTTAGCCTCTACCTTTTCATCTGTATAACCGCCTTTTAACGCATGAATGAAGAAACCCGCAATACTAGATTTAATCTGCTGGTTAAACTTAGCTCGGTTAGTGACCTCGATTGCTTGTTGTATCTGTCCTCGATTGAAAGTATTTAAAAGTTGTAGAAATACTGTTGGAGTCACCCCAAATCTAAGGACTACATCTTTATGAAATTCCTTAAATAATCTATCCTTTTCATTTTCTTCTAAATCTATTGATAGTGATAAAGTCGGTATTTTATGGTCACTATCACTTCCTTTAAATCGAATAGGTAATAGCGGGGATAAATCTCCTTTTGGAAATTCTTTAAGATTAGCATTCATTTTACCATGGAAAATAAACTCTAATGCCGTTACTTTCCTTCCTGTCTTAATTTTATTGACTTCTGTGACAGTTATGTCAGTATATTTATTTATGTCCCTTACAGAGGGTTTAATCACCCATCGAAAAAAATCACCAAACATCTTGTACTGCTCTGTCACCTCAAACATTACTTTAATCTCTTCTACACCTAGTTTTCTCCTTCCAATACTTTGATATTGTTTGAGTAATTCATAGACCCTTAACGGATAGACTGCTAATTTTACAATATCCTTGATATCATACGTTGTAAAATTCTTTTTTAATTCTAATAGCCAAGGCTTCATTTCTTTTTCAAATTCAATATCTATGTATTCATTGTTTTCTACCTTATCGCCATACTGCCCATCTTGCATATAATCTATTTTCCTTAAGATATGATATTGAGTTTCTCTAGAGATACCTTCAGCTGTTTCATAGGCTATAAAAAAAGATTTTTTCATAAGGCTCTGTGCAGCTTCTCTTAAAAGTCTGTAGGAGTCTCCTGACTTTAAGCCGTACATCTTAATTATATCTTTATACCAAATACGGTAAGTTCTGAAGTCCGTATCTTCTCTTTTTATATTGACCAAAATAGAAGTAAAGATTCTAGTTTCCCATTGATTAAACTTATATCTGGACTCAATTAAATTGTTCGCCTTTTTAATAAGAGTAATTCCTTTGTTTTTATTTCGTCTAGCTTTCGGCATAGAAGTTAGTATTAAACTATGAGGAAAATGGAACAGCGTATAAAATAAACAATACTGAACCATGAAACTATGAGGTTTTTGGAACGAAAGGGGCTGTATTAATAGGGTTATACTCCAAATCTCTCATAGTTATCTTCCATTTTTCTCATAGTTTGTTCCAAATCTCTCATAGATTCTTCCAAAAACCTCATAGTTTGTTCCAAATCTCTCATAGTTAAGCTCATAACTAATTGATTATGAATAGATTACAAGGGTATAAAAGTATTAAAAGTATTTAAAAGAAATAAAACAACAACAAAAGGAGCTAAATGGTGGTGTTTTTTCTTTTTAATAAAAGAATATTAAGACTTAGGCTTGTTTTTAATTTCGGAAAACTATGAAGTAGTAAAAAAACATTTAAAATGAGTATAAGTCAAAATATTGCGCAATTACTTAATAACGTTATTACGAGTAAAGCGTTATATTTATCATTAGCTTTATTTCTTAAACTTATCAGCTAAGTCTTGTAATTTAGTCATGGTAGGAAAAGATTTAAACGCGTCAAAAAGCCACTTTGACACATTCCCTAAAATTGGCTCTCTTTCGTCCTTATTCATTTCCCAATGTATTAGTAGCGCATTTAGAAACTCTAAATTATTCATTACGGCTAACTCAATCACACTAGCATAATCTCTTTGATTGCGGTCAATAGGAGCGTTGGGATGTTGTAGCCGCCATTCTTTAGCTGTTTTACCAAAGACTATCGTATTAAGCAAATCAGCCTCTGATGCAAAAGGTAAGCGGCTTTTATAGGGTTGTGGATGTGTCAATAAACGCTCGTCCATGCTGCTAAGAATCTCCCTCGCCATCAATTGAAAGTTTCCTGTAACCAAATGCCGCTTTATGTTAAAAGGGTCTCCTAAACGTAAGCTCTCGTCCTCTTTTAATCTACGAAACTCCTTAATGATATAAAGTTGAAAACCTTCTGATAGTGTACCAGCAAAATGTAGCGCAATATCAATATGAGCAAAAGCTCCTTTAGAGTATCTTCCTGCTTTAGCTGGGATAATACCAATAGCCCCAACTGTTTCTACCCATTTTGTTGGAGTGAATCGAAATTGGTTATCAAACACCTCTTGTTTAACTCGGGCATATCTGCCCGAATTAAAATTTGGATTGTACAGTTTCTCCCATTCTGCTAGAAATTTAACAGTACTTATAGCTCGAATCCAAGCTTTTATTCTTTCGCCTGTTTCTTCATATTTAGCAGCGACAGCAATATCATTTAAAGAAACATAGTCTTCTTCTTTTACTTTTAAAAGGCGAATACTACTGCCTTTTAGATTTAATTTACTCATGTATGATTTACTTTACTTCAAATTTATTGCGCAATTACTTAATAACGTTATTGCAAACAAAATAATTAACTACCCTAATCCTTCAATATTAAGCACCTCTTTTCCAGTAAATCCATGCTTTTTCAAAATATCGAGAACATATTTACCTGAAAAGTAAAGATTCGCAGTTGAGGCAAATTTTCTAGCTACCCCATAAACAGTTGGTCTGGCAGTTCCAATATATTCGCCCTGTTCTCTTTGATACATTCCATAGCCATCCATAATTTTAATAACTACTTTGGCATATTCATAAAAATCATCTTCATATAATATTTTGATGCCACGGAGTTTTTCAATATCAGTATAGTTCAAACCCTTATTCATACTTTTATTATTTAGTTGTATAGTTCCAATCCTGCTCTCAAAGCCCCCTCAATCGTGCCGTCCAACTCAAAAGAACCAGGAAACATAAATTCTTCCGTGTCATAAAATTCTCTGCTGTATTTAAACACAGCGAAATCCCAATTATCCATCTGTCCATTATATTTGAGGCGACCTAATTTAGTCTCAATTATACGACTTCGTTGCTTTGGCATCTTTTCAATTGGAATCCCCATCTTCTGAGCAATCATCTGTCTGAAAATATTCGCCATTGCCTCTTCTTCTGTCTTAGCCAAGTAAGCAAATTTACCTCGAAAAGTCATTTGAAAAGAAGTCTTATGCTCTTTGTTAAATGATTCTACTATTTCAAGTATTTTTTTTTGAATATCCTTTGGAATTGATTTTGCCATATTATTTCAATTTTTTACCAAAAAGAGTTTCTTTTTTAAATCTGAAAACTTAAAAACATAATTACGCCATTGCATTATTGCGCAATAAGTTTTAATTAATAATTAGAACCCTTTATCCTCTAAAAATTCTTTAGTTGAAATTTCTATAATATCTGCTACAGACAATCCCTTTTCATTCCCATACGCTTGTAGCCTACTTTTTAATTTTGGTGTCATCATAGTAGTAAACCGCTTTCGCCCATCAGCTGACAACTCATAAGGCTTTCTGTTTCCAGCATTATGCTTTTTAAAAGTCGGAGTATCATCTGATAAATCCATCTGATTATTCTCTGCCTCTTTTTTTAATTGTGCATCTAAATTCTGACTACCTGCCATCTTATCAAAGACACTAGTCATTTTTTTATCTAAATTTAATCTTTTCTTAGCCATATTCTTTTATTATTTCTTTGGTTAAAGATTCATAATCCTTTGCTCCATTACTATCAGGAGCATACTCAAAAATACTTTGACTACTGGTCGGTGCCTCTGCCAAAGCTACATTTTGTCTAATAGGTGTTTGAAAAGCATTAGGACCCAATTTATCAAAAATAGAATCTTTGACACTTCGATTTAATACCTTTCTAGAATCGTACTTGGTGATAAAGACTTTATCTATTTCATAATCGATATTATCCAAAGCCTCCGTTAATACACTATATCCAGTTAAACTTAAATATTCCGCCTCGATAGGAACAAAAATTAAGTCGCTGGTAAAAATAGCATTGACAGTAGTTAGGCCTAAAGATGGTGCGCAGTCAATTAGCACAAAATCAAAATTCTTTTTGATTCGTCTTAAAGCTTTATCTAAAATATATTCTCGGTGTATTTGTCCACTTAATTCAATATCGGCTTTAATCAACTCCAAGCTCGATGGAATGATATAAAAGTTATCTGCAATTTTATGTGGACTGACAACAGATTGCTTTTTAAGAATTCTATAAAGAGAGCTAGTCTGGTCAGCGGCTGCCATTTGGGTTAAGTTAAACTGTGCATCCGCATCAATCAACAATACCTTATAGCCTTGTGTGGCAAGATAGTAGCCAATATTATAGGTACTTGTGGTTTTACCTACACCGCCTTTGAAGTTTAGAAGTGATATAGTTTTACTCATGGCATAAATGTACAAAAACATAATAACTTAAACAAGTAATTGCGTTATTGCGCAATAAAAAATTAAAATATAATATTGAATGGAGTGGGGGCATTATCATTTAAAATTTGCCCATAATAGAAAGTAGGCATCTATTCTTCTTTTATCAAAGCTAACAGAGCTTCACTCGATAAACGCCCACTTCGTTCGGTACCTGCCAATAAACTATCTGCTAGGTCTCTTTTATGCGTATGTAAGGCAACTATCTTTTCTTCAATTGTGTTGGCTGTAACTAGCCGATAAATAGTTACAGGACGATTTTGTCCGATACGATGCGCTCTATCAGAAGCCTGGTCTTCGACCGCAGGATTCCACCAAGGGTCGGTGTGAATCACATAATCTGCTGCTGTTAAGTTCAAACCTACACCTCCAGCTTTTAAACTAATTAAAAAGACATCGCCTTCATCAGATTGAAAAGCATCAATAGAGGCCTCTCTTTTTTTAAGGGGTGTTTGACCGTCAAGGTATTGGTAAGATACCTTTATCTTTTGCATTAAAGACTCAATGATTTTTAAGTGTCCGACAAACTGACTAAAAATTAGTGCTTTGTGACCATTTGCTACTAACTCTATTACGATTTCTTCTAGTAATTGTAATTTAGAACTTTCGATAGGAATATCTTGCTCAACCAATCGAGGGTGGCAGCAAGCTTGGCGCAAACGAGTAATCTCCGCTAATATTTGCATACCAATTTGTCCTTTTTCCTCTTGTTCTTTGGCAATTTTATCAATAGCAGTTTGCCGAAGTGCTTCATAAAAAGCTTGTTCTACAACACTCAATTCAACACTAAGCGTAATCTCCGTTTTACTCGGTAAATCTTCTAATACCTCATTTTTTCTTCGACGAAGGATAAACGGTTGAATCAGTTTTTTCAAGTGTTGTTGTGCTAATTTGTCTTTATTTTTTTCAATAGGCAAGGCATATTTATGCTGAAAGGAATCGTAAGAACCCAATAAGCCAGGATTGATAAAATGGAATAAATTCCACAGCTCTCCCAAGTGGTTTTCGATAGGTGTACCTGTTGTCAAGATTTTAAAATCTCCCTTTAGATTCATGGCAGCTTTAGAGCGTTTGGTGGTACGGTTCTTAATAGCCTGTGCTTCATCTAAAATAATTGTTCCAAATTTTTTACTGGACAATAATTTATCTTCCTGATGCAGTAATCCATAAGTTGTAATCAATACATCATGTTTTTTTAATGCTTTGATAGTTTGTTTTCTGTCACCTTCACCGAATAGAATAGGATTAAGTGTTGGCGCAAAGTGATTACTTTCCTTTCGCCAATTTCGACAGACAGAAGCAGGTGCTACCACTAAGGCAGGACCAGTATTTGCTCTATCTACCAGTAAAGCCAAAGCTTAAATTGTTTTACCTAAGCCCATATCATCTGCCAAACAAGCTCCTACTCCCCAATAGGCTAGGCGTTGCAACCATTGATAGCCTTCCAATTGATAGGGACGCAAGGTTGCTTTAAAGGTAGAAGGAACAACTGCATCTAACTTTCTTGCTCTTTTTAAGCGATTAATCTGTTTTTTCCATTCCTTATCTACCTCCAATTCTGCCACTAAATCTGTAAAGTCCTCTATTGCTGCGACTGCTAGATTATGCACTTTCATCCCATCTGAAGACCTGTCCAGAAAAGCATTTATAGCAGCTAACTTCTTTTTAAAAGCAATCGTCAAAGCGATAAATTGACCATCTTTAATTTCCACAAAGCGACTACTATCTTTACTGTCCATTAATTCCAATAAATGCCGCATGTCGAGCACTTGCTGATTATCCAATTTCAGTTCGCCTGCAATACCAAACCAATCATTCTCTTTGTTTATACGCATCGAAAACTGCTCAAAACCAGCATGATGTGTTAGTCGTATTTTTTCTCCTTTCGGCCATTCCAATTTGACTAAGCCACTTTCTTTAAGTACCTCTAATTCTAATAAAATATTTAAGCAAGTTTCATTATCATCGAAAGTCCATTCTCCTTGATAAGATTCCACTTTTTGTAAAGTGCTGCACTCCGCCTCTACCTTTTTAGCATGCTCCAATTCCTTCTTCAAAGTTCTCTTGACTAGCACTCGTTTACTGTCTATTTCTGTAACAAATTCACTTCTTCCTTTACCAGGTTTAAAATAAGGTGGCGTCCCTGCTGGTTTACAGAACATTTCTAATTTAAAGCCTTCTCCAAAAGGTAATAAATGAACATAAATAGTAGCATCCCCTTTTTTGGTTGGTAAATTTTCTTCTGTATGGGCTAAAGTAGCGTGTAATGCTATTTTTCCTTTCATTAGGTTTAAAATAGCACTTAGACGCTTTTTAGCTTTTTTGGGTATCCTTACTTTTTGTTTGCCCATTACTTTAGCAATTTCCTGATGTATTGGGTCAACTTGAACATAATTATACCGAGTAGGTGTCTCTTGATTGATAGAAATCCCTTAGCTTCGACCTGATGGGAAAATTTTATTTCAAAGGCATTCTGTTTTTCTTCAATGAGCAATTCTGGTTTAACTGCGGATAATTCTACAAGTATGCTTGGGTTATCATATTTGAATAACCGTGGATGTCCTTCCATCACCTTTACAGCTTCGACAAAATCAAGGTAGTAATCTGTACCACCATAATAGCCAGGACTCTGCTGTGTATATATCGTATCAATTATTTTTTGGTCTTCTGGAGTAATCGCATCTTCTCCATTTTCGTATAACCTTTTAATAGCAATATTTCTACCTTGTGACCATACTCCTTTTTTATTGCGGCTTTGTAATTTTGGTTGAATATTCCAACCTTCAAAATCTACTAACCAAGCAATCCTAGTATTACGCTCTTCCTTTTGGGTATCTCCTATTTCCGTTCTTGTTCCAACTCCAACCAAGCCCTCAAATGCCAAAAGTATTCGTTCCCATTCTTCCACTTTTTTTAAAGCATAAATCATGCTTTCGATGCCTAATGCTTCTTGTAAGTCTACTGCTTTTTCCTTATAAATAGCTTTTTGTTGTTGATTCGTATGCAGCTTGGATAAGATAGTCGTATATTCCATCGCTAACCATTGAAGCCCATTCTCAATAGATAAAGTATATTTTTTTTCAATTTCTTTTAAATCCTCCTTGCTTAATTTCAGCTCCATCCAATAAGTGACTACTCCTTTAAACACCCAATCCAAACTATTCCACGGCGTGACCTTTAAATACCACATTGCTTCTGTTAAGTCATTGCTTAAATGTAACATTAGCCCAATCAAATAACTCATAGCTGGTTTTTCCGATTGGTATTGAGCATTTTTAGCGTATGTCAATATATCATTATGATACTTTGGGTCATTCGTTTTTAATAAGGCTACCAAATAAAAAGGAGCAGCGATATGCTGCAAAAAGACTTTTTTCTTGCGAGTTCCTTTTTTCATTACTTTCAAATCTTCCGCAAACAAAGAAATAGCGGTATCATTTTCTCCTCTTAAAAAAGCGACCCAAGCTTTGTTCCCTAAAGCATTTTCGAAAAAAGCATCCTTATCCTTTAGCTTACCTTGATAAATAAATAAGGTACCCAGTAATATTCTGAATGCCGCATTTTTAGGATTAGCGGCATAAGCTGTTAGTAAAAATTGTTCATATTGAGCAATTGGTTGTATACGATTAATTGCATCTGTCAGGATTTCCTTTAGTATTTCTGCTTGAATTTTCGGTGGAAGGATAGCTAAAAATTCTTCTTCAAATGGATTGGTAAAAAAGAAGGGGATAGGACTATATTCTTTATACTCTTTTTTAATTATTCTATTGGCATCTTCAAATGCTTCCACATCTTTATTAGCTAAAGCAAACTGCATCTCTCTCAAACAAACTTGATAATTTCGATAGGTTTGCCTAGAGTAGGCATATTCACTTTTTAGCGGGTATATTTCTCTTATAGCTTTTACAAAGGTGGTAAATCTTTCGTCTTGTTCCGAATCCGTTAAATTATTGTATTTATTTTTAAAGGCAGTAGCGTTTATAAAAAGTCGCATTTATATATTTTTGTATTGAAAACTAAGCATGTAATAGTGGACTAAACCTTTAACCCTAAGCCGATAAGTCAACATTCCGGATATTAGGAATAGCTACCCCAAAATCATTAGGATTTAGGAAACGATTCAAAAAATGAGCTTCTTTAACTACGTCTATTTGAGAAGAAGGAATGGGGTATTTTAAATTGTGAGTAGGGTAATGATTTAACAAGTAGTTGGTTACAAAATAATGCGCCTTTTCACTAAATAAAGTCCTATATAGCAGCAAAGTATCTTCTCGATTGATAGAAGGTGCTTTCATTAAAGAAATGATTTCTCCTAAGTTTGGGGCAATAATATTTCCGACCATAGGTAAAAAGATTAAACCAACTCCCTTAGGAGCATCAAATTGTAAGTTTTCTATTTTCTTATCATCTGCAAGGTTTTTATATCTGCTATCATATTTTTCCTTTGCTTTCTTAGCAGCTTCTTTATCCGTTACTTGTCTTTCATTACAAAAATCTCCAAATACCTTCATGGCTTTTTGTAATTCATTATTCTTTTCAAAAAGAACTATTGGTGTACCAAAATACTCTAAAAATAGCAGATACATTGATTCTGTATTTTGATATAAAGTAGTTTGCTGTTCTTCAGTATAAGCATAAAAAGGCGTATTATGGATTTCTTGCTTCATTCGCTCAAGCTTATACGCTGGTATTTCTCCCAAACTCATCATTGTACCACTCATCCACCAGGCTTCCTTCCAAGGAACAATTGTCATAGCTTGCATTTGTCCTTTTATTCTAGCATATCTCGGCAAATTAACAGATTCCTTTCTCATTGAGAAAAGACGGTCTGTATACATTTCTTTAAATACCCAATAATTCCCCTCTTCTTTTTCAAAAAGGAATTGGCTCATTATTCGTTTACTCATTTGAAGTATATCCAATTGTGTATCAGAACTACAATTTGCTACGCCACAAAACCACTCCAAGGTAGAAAGAGCAGAATAACCAGAGCGTTTGTTATAAATATAATCATCTTCCATAGCATAAGCATAGGAATCTTTATTATCCATAAAATGAGCTTCTCTGCCCTCTAAAAACTTATCCAGTCGCCTCTTTAAATCTATGCTAAATTCATTAATCAAAGGATAAGACTGGAAGCTAAACCATTTCAATCTACTTTTTAGTTCAAAGAAAAGAATGTCATCTGGAATCGTAAAATATAGGTCGTAAAAATCAGTTGTAGGAGCTTCGTCAATAAGTGGTTCAAATAAATCATATAATGCTTGTCCAATCTCCAGAATGAATGGGTCATCTGGTGCTAAATGAATACGCCCTTTTTTACTAGCATAATGCCAAACTAGGTAAGAAAAATCTTCTGGATTGAGGTAGTCTTCTTCATAATTTTGCAAACCATAAAATGGCAATGGATAATCATATAACTCCTTATTGACTTGCTGAAAGTGGAACCAAATGCCTATTTCATTAATAAAATCTTCAAAATGAGAAGTTAGCACACATGCCAATTCCGAATAATCTTGTTTCTCAAAGCCAAAATTTTGGAAACGATGTTTAAATTTTTGAAGAATCGCATATACTTTCTCTGCTTGCCTCACATAATATTGGTCATACGTTTTAAAGGTATCATAAGGCTTTAGTTTTAACCAATCCTTTGTGCTTATTTTTCTGCCAAATATTCTTTTACTTTTTTTTCTCATAAAAATAATCCATATAGAGGTGAAGTAATTAGTATGTTCGATAGGGTAGGAGAATCAGAAAACACTATTTTAATCCTTTAGGTATTCATCATAAGTATCTTGTAATTGGTCATAATGTCCATATCCTTCAAAGGCAACGTCCGCTATTTCTTTTAATCTATCCTTGTATGCATCAACAAGGTTCTTTTTTACAATTTGGTCTAAAACTTTATCATACAATTCCTCAAAATAAATATAAAAATCATCTCCGAAATCGCCTCCATATTCATTAGCGATACTAGTACACTCTTCTATGGCATGTAAACCTACTTCAATATAATATTTAAGTGTTGAGTCGCTATTTAGCTGTTTTACAATACTATCTACTTTTCCCACATCTAATCCCCCTTCCATATATTTATTAGGGTATATAGCTTTTGTAATTTGGGCTTTATATTTTGATAATAAGTTTTCATCTAATACACTTTGCTTCAGTTTTATTTGATAATAATTTCTAACCAATTCAAAGCTAGTATAAAGCTCGGTTAACTCTTGTTTCAATTGCCGAGCGTCTTGAGCATTGATGTATTTTAGAAAGTCCTTCATTTTTAATAATTATTTCAATTTCTGCTTTTGTTAATTTCATACATTCTTTTTTTTGATGAAAACGCTAGTCAAAATTACCATTTATACCGAGCTAATTCTTCCATCATTGCTCGTCTCCTAGGGTATTTTTTTCGCCAATCCTCAACAATCATTTTAGCATCCTCCAATCCACCTAGGCGAACTATTTTATCAATATATTGGCAACATTCTATATAAATACCTCTACCAGTATTGGTATCCATGTGCTGACGAACCAGTTTTTCATAAAGTGCTAAAAACTCCCCCTTATAATGCTTTCCTAATAAGTCAAAATAGTGGTCTAGTCTGCGTAAAGAAGCGGCTTTTTTTATTTCATTCATCAAATCTTCCAAACGGTTTTCTTCCTCTAAAATAGTAGCTACATACTGATTAAAAGTTGGCCCCCAACGTTCGTCTTCCCTTTTTCTAAAATACTGAATATAGGTTTCTACTTTATCTTTAAACTCATCTTTTGGAATGATTTCTTTTAGTTTTCGGTAATATTCCATTTCGCCTCTACCAAAAAACAGTTCTTCATTGATTTTTATAAAAGAGGTGGTATCTCCAGTTACTTTAGATAATCGAATCAGCCATTTTTTCCAATCGTTAACTAGTCCTGCATATTTTCCAGTATGCTGAACAATACCTTCTTCTGCTAATCGGCGAACATCTTCATATCTCTTTTCTTCCATTGCCTGTTCCAAAGCCATTTTTCGAAAAGAAGAATAATGAAGGTTACTCTTCAAATGCTTATCCGCCGTATCAAGAGAATAATGGTCTCTCAATAAATATAGCTTGAGCCGCTCAGATGCCTCTATATCATATTCTCGATGTTCCTTTTTCTTGTTGGCTGTAATAGATTGGTCTAGAACCTCCATTACTTCAGCAGCTTGCTCTTTATCTCTAACTGCATCACAAGCCAAAGAACGTAAATTACGTCCCCAATCCCATCCCTGATAAGCTTCTTTATTACATTCTCCAATGGCATATTCAAAAATATAGTTGACTACTTCGATAGGATAGTCATTGTCTGGTTCTGCCAAATTATAAAGGCTACTAAATGCAGTTTCCATCGCCCCTCCCATACTTCCGCTGGAATCATCAGCATGCTGATAAGCCTTAGCTAATTGACGAATAACTGCCTCACATAAATAAGCGACTGCCATAGGGTTCTTCGAGTCAGCATTTTCTACAAGCGTATATATTTTATCACCTAAACGGCTGGCATCCCGATATTCTAAAAAACCATGTCGCCCTCCTGAATGTGCATCAATATAGGAGCTAACCAATTGTTCATATTGTGTTTTAGATACAACTTCTAATAAATGAGCATATTTAGACAATAGGTGGGAACGAACTTCATCTTGTCGTCCTGCAAAATAGGTTATCAATCTACGTAATTCAGGCTCCGCTAATTTTTCTATAATTTCTTCTATTGGATTGGATGGCGTTGTTTTTTGTTTAGCACTTTTAGTTTTATTTGTAGCTGAGGTTACCACTTCAGTAGTAGTTAGTAATTCATCAGGTATTTCATCCCTTACAGCAAACAAAACAGCTACTACATGCTTACAAATTGGACCATGGTCATAGGGGCAATCACAAAACCATTCTGCAACTTGTCCATTTTTGATGGTAACTTCAGTAAGGTAGTTATCTGTACCATACACATCAGCTGCCCAAGTTTCTCCATCTTGTTCCAGATTTTGTACATTATCATCAACCCAATAATCTTCTCCTTTACTGAGTATAGATTTAGAAACCCAAGATTCGAAGTCTTCTAATGAACGATTCATCTTTCTTTATTTTGTGTAGTTTGTGGCGAAGATAATAGATTATTGACAAATTTGATACTCCAAAACAATTGACAGACTATTTGCTTGTCATCGTAAACAGCCCATTTTTCAAGGATGCTGATGTTGTCAGGGATTTTGCGTTAAAATTTTGTGGGTTGGCTTTTTTAGTAGCGCTAAATTTTCACTCAAAACCGAAGGCTTGTCCTTGACAATTTCAGCAGCCTTAAAGACCTTTGTTGAAGATGTTAAGTAAACGGCTTAAAAAAAAGAAATCATTTTATCGCAAATCTATTAAATCATGCGGCAAATTCCTTACAACTTTATAAAAAAACTTATTTTAGCAAGTTCAGTAAACATTAAAAGCTATCTATTTTAAAACAGGCATTTTACACAATATATTTATCCAATGAGTAAACTCACACTAGATAATTTCGGAAACAGCGTATCTTCAAAAATCTATCAAAGAGGGAGAAAGTATTATAATACTGGAAATGTCATTTATGCCAATGAAATAACACGGGAACATTACGATGCCTTGGTAATGGGGTCTGGTACCAATTATCGGGTTAATATTCTTTTTGACGGGTCTGAAATCATTCAAACAGATTGTAGTTGCCCTTATGATTGGGGAGATATGTGCAAGCATGTTGTAGCAACATTATTAGAATTAAAACAAACTATTGTTAGAACTGTTCCGTCCAAAAAAACTATTCAAAAACGAGTCTCTTCAGCGAAAAAAACGGAAATAGTAAAAGCAGCAGTTGTCCCTGCCGAAAAACAAATGGAAGTTTATACTACTTTAACTCTGACTGAGCAACGGTTAATTAAGATTCTTGCCTTGGGTTGGACAGCATTCCCTCAAACCAAATTAGCTGAAATATTCAATAATTGTGAGTTTAAAGATAATGGAAAGAGGCTATACCCAGATGTGTTTAAACCCATACTAAAAAAATTAGTTGAAATGGGTTATTTAACCTTGAATCAACATAACCAATATGCTTGTCACCGAGGATTTGCCGAAATGCTTTGTCAGCAATTTTATACCAAGGATGCCGATTTTCTAATAATTGCTAAACATTTTAAAAGGTATTCAGGATCTTATTATTACTATGGCGAATCAGGAGGTAACCTGTTTAGGGATATGCGGATCGCTAGATACGAAGATGAGCCAAAACTATTTGAAGACAGTTATTATGCCTTAGCTAGACAATCATATTCAAAACATACACAAAAAACGCTTTGTGATTATTGGATGCCTCCATTATTTGATTTAGAAAAAGTAGAGCGATTGCCCTTGCGAATTCTGGCTTTTTTGTTAAAAGAAAAATTAATTTTACAATTATTCAATCTAACCGCACCTAATGAATATTTCAATTATACGGTAGAGAACCTATCTATCTTTGAAGAAGCCGATAAAAGTAAACTAGCTTCATTCTTAGGTACGCTATTTTTACTCAGGGGAGAATGGGAAAATATAGAAAAAATCACCCCTGTACTTAGCATCAATCCGACTAATCTAGGGGTAATAACTGCTATTCGGCAATTTATAGAGGGAGAAACAGAAGCTGCTTTAAATTCTTTTGAAGTTACGCTAAAATTGCTCAAAAAAAACACTAAGAATAACAAATTACATTTCTATAACCTAGAAGGTATTTTTCATTTATTGACTAGACTTAAAACACAAAAAGAAACTTTATACAAAAAAATAGATAGTCATATTAATTGGGTAATAAAAAATCCCAGTTCCTATGAAGCTGTTTTTCATTGGTTAAAAGGTGTTCGACTCTTTTTGAAAAATGAAAAAAAAGAAGGACTAAGTGTTATCAGAAACAAAATAAATAACGACCCCATCATTGCTTTTTTTAAACCATTTTGCCTTTTTTGGATTGATGACAGTAAGGTAGATAAAAAGGAACTCAAAAAAGCTTACGAAAAAACAAGTAAAAATGGCTATCAATGGATGGCCAATGAACTGCTTATGCTTTGGGATGCCATAGAACCAGATAATCCAGGCCGAGAAGCCTTATTAGAACGCTATCAAAAACAGCTAGGCACTACAGAACCACTTATCAATGTTATTCCTCGCATTGAAGAATGGGAAGTTGCCCTCAAAGCTTTGAAAGGTCTAGGTACTAATACAAAGGCTAATGATTCAAAAAATAGATTAGCTTGGTTAGTAGATTTTAATTATAAAAGAATACAGGCTAGGGGACAATCTTTGAGTAAAAGCGGTTGGACGAAAGGAAGAGCTATTGCATTTAAGCGACTTCGAAGAAAAGAGATTAGTTATTTAAGTCCCCAAGACGAACGCATTATCCAAGCAATCGGCTATGATGAAGGAAGTGAGCTTAGCATTTATGATTTTGCTGTCTGGAAACAAATGGTTGGACATCCACTCCTTTTTCTATGGAAATCGCCAGAGGTAGCAGTTCAGTTAATTGAAGAAAATCCCAGGCTGATTGCAAGAAAAGAAGTAACGGGATTTCGTTTATCTCTTTCACACTACATTTCAGAATCAGGATTTAGACTTATCAAAGAGACTCCAACCCGTTATATCTTACTGGAAGTGACTGATAAAATTGTCCAAATAGCTAAAGCATTTAATGGCAAAACATTGACCATACCCAAAAGAGGTACAGAATCTCTAAAAGAAACTATTTCTGGTTTAGCCAATATTATTCAAGTAGAATCTGCTTTTGAGGAAGATAATTTACCTGCTGTAGAAGCAGATAGTAGGGCTTGTGTACATCTGCTACCTGTTGGGGATGGTTTTCATGTCGAAGTATATGCTAAACCATTTAAGGAAATACCCCCTTATGTCAAAATTGGTCAAGGAGAACCAACTTTAATTGCATTGTTAAATGGCGTCAGGACTACCACTAATAGAGATTTAAAACAGGAAAAAACCAATCTCAAAAACCTCAGAGAAGCAGTACCTATTCTTCAAAAAGTTCGCCCTAAAAGTGGAGTTTGGGAATTAGAGGATTCGGAACAATGTCTAGAATTATTAGTACAATTAGCCCCATTAATCGAAAATAAAAAGATTATTTTAGAGTGGCCAAAAGGAGAGAAATTCCGCATTACTCAGATTGCAGGAATAGACCAATTCCGTATGGAAATCAACGAAAAAAACAACTGGTTTGAACTAAAAGGGCAACTACCTATTGATGAAGGCAAAGTCTTGACAATGCAGGAACTACTAGCTATGAGTGAAACAGAAGGGCAATTTATAGAACTAAGCCAAGGCAAGTTTTTAGCCTTAACCAAAGAGTTCCGTCGTCGCTTAGAACAAATCAATGGTTTGCTGTCCACCCAAAAAAATGGAACACTTCAACTACACCCACTAGCTGCACCGGCAATACAGGATTTTACTGATGCACTCCAACATTTAAAAATAGACACAAAATTCAAAGAAAATCAAGAACGGTTAAAAACCGCTTTTTCTAAAAAATTCCGAGTTTCTAAAAAATTTCAAGCAACGCTGCGCCCGTATCAAGGGGAAGGTTTCCAATGGCTGCACCGTTGCGCTACTTGGGGCGTAGGTGCCTGTCTGGCAGATGATATGGGATTAGGAAAAACGATTCAAGCATTAGCTTTATTAACCGATAGAGCAAAATTAGGCCCTGCATTGGTAGTAGCACCAGCTAGTGTTTGTAGGAATTGGATAGCAGAAACAAAAAAGTTTGCGCCTACTTTAAATCCCATTTTATTTGGCGAAGGAGACCGCCAAGCAGTTATTAAGAAAGCAAAAAAAGGGGATGTTATAATTGTGACTTACGATTTAATGACCAGAGAAGGAGCTTCTTTTATTGAAAAAACATTTGCCACCATTATTTTGGACGAAGCGCAAGCGATTAAAAACCGTGCAACTAAACGTTCAGAAATTGCGATGTCTTTACAAGGTGATTTCAAAATAGCAATGACGGGAACACCTGTTGAAAATCATTTGGGAGAATTATGGAATCTGTTTCAGTTTATCAACCCCGGCTTATTAGGCTCCTTAGATAGTTTTAACAAACGCTTTGCTCTACCCATTGAAAAGAATAAAGACCAAAATCGAAGAAAACAATTGCGCAAGTTGCTCCAACCCTTCATTTTACGCCGAAAGAAAAACGAGGTGTTAAAAGATTTACCAGAAAAAACAGAAATTACCCTTACGGCTACTTTATCTACAGAAGAAAGAGCCTTCTATGAAGCACTTCGTCGAAATGCCCTTGCCAAAGTAGAAAGCGATGATAGTCATGGAGGACAAAAACACTTTCGTATTTTGGCAGAAATTATGAAGTTAAGAAGAGCTGCCTGTCACCCTAAACTAGCAGATAAAACTGCCAATTTCATTGAAAGTGCCAAACTGCAACTATTTAGTAGTATTGTAGAAGAATTATTAGCAAATGGACATAAAGCCCTTGTCTTTAGTCAATTTGTAGGGCATCTAACTATTCTAGAAGCTTATTTAAAAAAGCAAAAGATTTCCTATCAATATCTGGACGGGTCAACTCCTCTCGCTAAGCGACAACAACGAATCGATGCTTTTCAGGCGGGCGAGGGAGAAATTTTTCTAATTAGTTTGAAAGCTGGTGGCACTGGATTAAATCTTACCGCTGCTGACTATGTCATCCACATGGATCCATGGTGGAATCCTGCAGTAGAAGACCAGGCAACCGACCGCGCGCATCGTATCGGGCAAGAGCGACCAGTCACCGTCTATCGGCTAGTAGCGGAAGGAACGATTGAAGAAAAAATCCTTCAATTGCATGAGAAAAAAAGAGATTTAGCCGATTCTTTATTAGCAGGTACAGATATAAGTGCCAAATTAACTGCCGCTGATTTATTGAATTTGATAGCGGAAACGGTTTAGTTTTATTAGCACTTGGATGGTTTAATACTAAATAAACCCCAATAGATTTATGCCACTATCTTTGAAAAAACTGCTTTTGTTACTTAAATTTGAATAATGGGAGGTAATCAATATATCAAACAGGAATTAATCAGTCACTTTCAACCCTTTATCTCTAAAAAGTTAAAAAAATTAGCTACGCTGATTCAACAACATTTTGAAATTGATTACTGTATTAGTAGCACGGAGTGGTTAGGAGAATTTAGCTTAAACCAAGCCTTCCAGCATATAATTCTACTAGAAGCAGAAAAAGAGTTTTTAATAGACATTTTTGATTTAATAAGAGATAGCTTTGAAAGGGAAGTTTATCTTAATCCTGATAAAAAAATCTTTTCTTTATATGTATCGAGTGCAAATTCACCGATAGTACTAAAGTCTTTAACTAGTCGAGCCCCTATTAGAAAGTTATCAAATATAAAAATCTCTAGCTTAGAAAAAATGCTAGTTGATTTATTTATAGATGAACAAACTTTTTATGCCTATCAAGAGCAAGAGATGGTCTATATTTTTGAAAAAGCTATTCATTTATATCCCCTAGATTATTCTCGTTTATTTAGTTATGCTGGAAGGCGCAAAAAGAAAAAGGTTATTCAACAATTCCTAAATGAGAAAATCATCAACTTCCCCAAAAGTAAATATGGTTAATCAACTTCATAAAGATGGATTAAAATAAGTCTAAATAACTGAGGGGTGGGAATTACCTAAAAAGCTCAGAAAAGTGCTCAAATCCACCAAAATTATGTTGATGTTTAAAATTATAAATCATCAGCAGTTGAATGGATATAGCAGTTACTGTTAGAAAAGCAGTAACATAAGGCTTTCCTTTATAAGGTAATTGACTCTCCCCTTTGAGGTTAAAAAGTTCTTTGATTAATGCAAAACATGGTTCTACACTTGGTTTTCGCCGCCCATATAGAAAATAGGCTTGTGTAGTTTGAACTAACGCCTTGTAATGTTGCTCAAAACTAGTTGTAGCAATAAGTTTATTCCATTTGGTTAAAAGCAAGACATCAAAATCTTGCCATAGTTTTTTGACTATTGCCCAAACGGTATAAGCAGCATCTCCAACTAGAATGCCAAGCCATCCTTTGAAAGGGCTTAACATATTAGCCGCTTGGAGTGGTTCATTAAAACTAGCAGTATCGGCATAACAGGCAACTGGAAAACGATTTTCGTTAGTAAAAATCAATAAACCAAACCCAAAACGCCATTTATGATAAGGACTTATAGCCCACGAAGCATCGGTATCAATAGATGGATGAGGGATTATTCCTTCTTTTTTATGTTTTTTGTGCCAAATGCCGCCTTTAGCTCGAAAAATACTCTTATCAGAGAATAGCCATTTTATATTGAATACTTTATGGCAATAATGACGAGCACAATGTTTAGCTATATAAGGCATTAAATACATGATAACCTTGGGCATTTTTATCAGTCGAAGTCGAATCGTTTTTCGACAGGGCGCTTTTGGGAAATAATATTTAGCATAATGTATCTTGGCATATTTCGCCATAGATTTGAACGCAAATATCCTTTTTAAAAAAACAGAAATAAAGAATAGAATAAAACTTGCATGTTTATAGGTATTACGAGCACCACCTTTTGGTCGCTTTTCATGCTCTAGTTCGTATTCTCGTTCAAATTTTAATAAAAATTCATACAACCATGCTAATTTTAAAGAATTTTCCATGTCAGAGTGTTTTTGAATATTATTTTGCTAATTCAAAATTAAACACTCTGACCTTTTCATGTTTTGCTTTAATCTAAGAATTTCAAAGAGCTAGTTTTTCAGTATTCATCTGAAAATTACGAGGATGGAGGTTATTCCCACCCCTCAATTAAATAATTGGGGCTTTTAAGTCTGTTTTTTGAGAAATTTAGGCGATTTCCCTGTGATTTTTTTAACAATCCGATTAAAAGAAGCTTTGGAATTAAAACCTGCTTCAAAGGCAATGGCGAGTAAAGTGTAGTTTTCGTGAGTCCGATTATTCACCATTTGGCGAACGGCTTCCACTCGAAATTCATTGACATAATCCGAAAAACTCTTTTGTAAAGACCGATTTAAAACTTGGGTGAGTTGATAAGGTTTGACTTTTAGATGTGCTGCTAATTCGGCTAAGGTGAGCGTAGTATTTTTATACAATTCGTCGGTTTCCATAGCTTGCTGCAAATCGGCTAATACTATTTTTAATTCTTCCGAATCATAAGTTTGTTGTTGTTTGGTTTTCGTTAAAATAGGCGCATTTTTTTTAGCAAAACCTTGCAAGCCTAACCAATAAGTAATGCCCGCCAAACCAATATAAGTTGGGAAACGATAAAAGGGATTGAAGGCATAATTGAAAAAACTATAGTCTATGATGGCTAGCAGAATAACCATAACGATAAAACCTAAATAAATTTTTAGAATCAAATTCAACCAATGTACATCTTCCGCTTGCACGGGTTTCGTATTATCGGTAGTGTAGGTGGTTAATAATTTTTTGGATTGCCAAACATAAAATAAAATCAACCCGCCAGTTATAATAATTTGAAAAGGCGTATGCATCCATAGTACGTAAGCTTTTTCTCCGAACCAAGACAAACTTTCCCTAGTTCCGTCCCAATAAAAATTCTGCGTTTTAACATAATTACTTAGTAGAAACTCAATTCCAACGGGCAAAAAATGAAACCAATCCTTTCGTTGAAATTTGAAATCGGCATCAATATAGGATTGTATGTAAAAGAAAATAAGGGTACCATAAATCCAATTATAGTCCAAAAAAGCATGGTATAACCAAGTCTTATAATGGATAACCTCAACGCTATATAGTACTTCGGTAATCAAACGATAGCCAAAAAAGAATAATAAAAGCGCTAACCAGCGATTCGCTTTTTGGCGTGGGTAATCTCCTCGCCATAAGTTAATGCCAAGAATGATGCCTTGTAACGCACCTAAGAGAAGGATGATATGGTAAATGTCCCACCAGTTCATTGAATGGATACTGTTTTATAAGGTCT
>Ga0208660_1000175_pt1 | contig 24460 bp, 19 predicted proteins | sample DEB08_DNA_13_FD_184527 | JGI IMG/M metagenome (GOLD analysis project Ga0208660, IMG submission 184527) | Aqueous microbial communities from the Delaware River and Bay under freshwater to marine salinity gradient to study organic matter... | ecosystem: Environmental > Aquatic > Marine > Coastal ... | reverse complement strand
GGCATAATCTGTCATCACAATATGACCCGATTGTTCGCCGCCTAAATTCCAGCCGTTTGCACGCATCGCCTCGACCACATAGCGGTCGCCCACGTTGGTCCTTTCAAGCCGCAAGCCGCGACCATCCAAATGACGTTCCAACCCCAAATTCGACATCACTGTGGCCACCAAAGTGCCGCCGTTCAACCGGTCTTGGTCCGCCCAACGTCCCGCCAAAAGCGCCATCAACTGATCGCCATCGGCAACCGCGCCGGTTTCGTCCAGGATCATCACACGGTCTGCATCACCATCAAGGCAAATGCCAAGATGCGCACCAACCTCCAAGATTTTGGCGGCGGCGGCGGCAGTGTTTGTCGATCCACACCCATCGTTGATATTGAAACCATCAGGGCTGACGCCAACCGGAATAACCGTCGCGCCCAATTCCCAAAGAACTTCTGGTGCAACCCGGTGCGCCGCGCCGTGCGCGCAGTCAATCACCACCTTAAGCCCATCAAGCCGCATCCCCGCCGGAAACGTCGACTTAATACGTTCGGCATAGCGAAAACGCCCATCATCAATCCGTTTGGCCCTACCGATATTATGCGCTTTGGCGGGCTCTATCTCGCTATCAATCAGAGCCTCGATTTCAGCTTCGGCTTCATCTGACAACTTGAAACCGTCGGGACCAAAAAACTTGATGCCATTGTCGTGGTGCGGATTATGGCTGGCGGAAATCATAATACCCAGATCAGCGCGCATAGACGTCGTCAACAAGCCTACCGCAGGTGTCGGCACGGGCCCCAAAAGAAGCACGTTCATGCCGGTACTGGTCAAGCCCGCCGTCAATGCGCTTTCGAACATATAGCCCGATAGCCGCGTGTCTTTGCCAATCACAACACGGTGGCCATTTGACCCGTCATTGCGAAAATATCGCCCTGCCGCCGCCCCGATCTTGAGCGCCATATCGGCGGTCATCGGATAGGTGTTGGCTTTGCCGCGCACACCGTCAGTGCCAAAAAGTTTCCGTGTCATGTGATCGCTGCTCCGCCAATTGCCCATTCCAGATCTAACGCCTGTTTGGTCGCAAAGATATCGTGAACCCGCAGGATTTGCACGCCCCGCCTTGCCGCAAATAGTGCGACCGCCACAGATCCACTGACGCGGTCATGCGCTGTCTGCCCACCGCCAATAACGCTGATAAATCGCTTGCGCGATGCACCTAGCAAAATGGGACAGCCAAGGCTGTGAAAAAGCGCTATGCCGCGCAACAAAATCAGGTTGTGTGCGACCGTTTTGCCAAACCCGATACCGGGATCAATCACGATTTGGTTGCGTGCAATTCCAGCGGCAACTGCGGCATCCACGCGCGCAGATAAAAAATCATACACATCCAACAAGACATCTTCGTATGCCGGATCATCTTGCATGTTCTCGGGCGAACCTTGCGCATGCATAACACAAACAGGCACGCCCGCCGTTGCGGCGACATCAGCAAGTGCAGGGTCAAAGGTGAAAGCCGCGACATCATTAATCATTGTAGCACCTGCAGATACTGCGGCCTGACCAACTGCAGATTTGCGCGTATCAATCGAGATCGGCACACCGCTTTGCGCGCGGATTGCCGCAATAACCGGTGCAGTGCGGTCGATCTCTGCAGCAATCGCTACTTCTGTGGCCCCCGGACGCGTGCTTTCGCCACCAATATCGATGATTTGCGCGCCTTCGGCCTGCATTACCAACGCGCGATCAAGAGCAGCCTGTGGCGCTTCAAACTGCCCGCCATCTGAAAAACTATCCGGGGTTACATTCAGAATTCCCATCAGGCGTGGGGCGCTCATATCGAGCCCGGCAATCGGCGGACGCTGACAGGTCAAATGATGCAAAACATCCGTTGGGATATCGCGTGCAGGTACGGTATTGATGCCGCCGCCACGTTCGTGCACGGCAATGCTATCAAACCAGCACAAGCCGCCCGCTAGCGCAAAGCTTTGTCGCGTCGGAACTTCGCCAAAGCGTGCAATGGGGCGATAGTAAAGGGTCATCCCAGATCAACCGAAGCAGCTGGAATTACGCGGATCGCAACGGCTGTCTTGGGCGCAGGTGCACCGATCACCAACAGCTCTTTCGCGGCAATATCTTGTGCAAACCAAGCGACCAGAGCAACGGCATCGCGTGGACTGGCCGAAGGACCATCGACTGCATCCAACACTATCTTTGATGGTGCCCAGATACAAATCTGATCATTCTTCATCGCCCAATCCAATTCTGTACGCGTTCCAACCACCATAAGGCGGTGATCGCGCGCGGCCAGTGTCCATGCGTTTTGTTCGATCGCTAACAGGTCAATGCGGCGCTGCGCCAATGCATTGCTCGCCTGTGGGGCGGCAACATCGGCGGGGCCCACGGAAATAATCAAAGGTGCGTCCATTGCGGCCAATTGACCGATCCAAGCGGTAAGATGCTGCGCCGAAAGCGCTTCGTTCGATAAATAGACGACGCGTGGGTGCGGGGCTTCGACGTGGTCTTGGCCAGCAAGGTTTACACCATCGCGGGACCGTACAATCTCTACTCCCAATGAAAACGGGCCGCGGTCCAGCTTTTCAATGCGCACAAAAACACGTTCTGCTTGGGGTTCCAGCAAAATACGCTCGGCGACGCGGGCAGCGAGTGTCTCAAGCAGGTTGATCCGCTCTGCCTCTAGCTCGACCCCGATCGCCTCGGTGACTTTGTCGTAGGACAATATCCGGTCAACGTCGTCATCAATCGGACCGCTCAGCGGTGAAACCTCGACCACAATATTGAAACGCACGCGCTGCAATGTGCCGCGCTCTTGCTGAAACGCACCGATTTCGACCTCTACGACATAGTCGCGTAAGGAAATCCGGTCACAAGGGGTTTGGCTGCTGGCCTCGGCCCTTTCGCTGGGATGGGCAAAGGCAAGGCGAATATCGTCAGTCATTAGGGTTTCCGGCACAAATTAATACTGTGTCCGAATATAGGTGACGGCCCATCGCGGCAAGCGTCAGCCGCGACGCGCGCACCATGTCATGCGACGTTAGTTAGACGCTGTACGCACAGGCTGGCGATAAAAGTGGTGCGAACCGATGGTCGCTGTGCGCGGGTAGCGCTGCGCCCAAGACGGGTTCACTGCTTTGGTATGGTAGTGCGTAGCACCGCCGGTCAGCGCGCGCGGCACGCCATCAACCAAAATACGTGCAACTTTGCCAACGCGTTCCCATGACTGCGGCTCTGCAATGACTTCGGCTTTGCCGTCACAGGTATATGTGAACTGACAACCGTACTTGCGGCCTGTGCCTTGGTTGATAACGTTGCAAAGCGTGTCTGGATAATTGTTGCTATCAACACGGTTCAAGATCACTTCGCCCACGGCAAACATGCCGCGAACAGTTTCACCGCGTGCTTCGAAATAAAGGGCCTCGGCAAGACATTCCCACTGGGCACCGCCATCTGCAGAGGGCTGATCAGCCAGAAAATCGCGGCTGTAAATCAGTTGCGCTTCTGCGGTAACATCGTCTTCGTTTCCGGCCGGCAGGCTGGTCAAAAGATCCAACTGGTATTCAGGAACCATAGACAAGGCGCTGCGCTCTTGTCCAATAATAGTGCTCAAGCGCGAAGCGAGCGTTTCATCCGCCGCGGCTGGCAGAGCCGTAAACGAAATGGTTGCCGCAGCAATTGCGGCCGTAATGGCTTTCATAATCGACATCATTTTCCCACCCAGGAAATACGCGGCGTTGCTCCGCGCTAGCGCCTCGCTCTCTAAAGGAAGGTGACGTTTACGTCTACCCCCTGCCCCTTGGGATTGGCAAAAGGGCAACAGATTAAATGCTGTTAGGTGCGTATTTAGTGCAAAAGCGCCATTTGTGGGCCGATTTAACACTACATTTAGCGTTGCACCAGCGTCATACCCGCTCTGCAAGGGCCAATTGTGCGGCCGTTAATCGCGCGCCTGGAACACGAAATGGTGAACACGACACATAATCAAAGTTGTGTTGGCGGCAAAATGCGATCGCGGCACGGCTTCCGCCATGCTCGCCACAGATCGACAAAACAACGTCAGGACGCCCTGCCCGACCACGTTCTGCACCGAGTGAAATCAGCTCTCCGACGCCCTCGATATCAAGAGTATGAAACGGATCTTCGGCATAAACACCTTGCTGCACATACGACGACATGAACCGCCCCGCGTCATCGCGCGACAGCCCATATGTCATCTGGGTCAAATCGTTGGTGCCAAAAGACAAGAACGCTGCATGTTCCGCAATGTCTTGGGCACGCAAGGCCGCTCGCGGGGTTTCGACCATCACACCGAGGCGATAATCAAAGTCCAGTCTGTTTTTCGTGCGCACGGAGTTCGCAATCGCATCCACGCGGCCCTTAACCAATTCAACCTCGCGCATCGCACTAACTAACGGAATCATGATATCGACCGATATCTTGATACCCTTTCGCCGTACCGCGACCATCGCTTCAAAAATAGCTTGAGCCTGCATATCGTAGATTTCAGGGATCGCGATACCTAGCCGCACACCGCGCATGCCCAGCATGGGGTTATATTCAGCCAAAGCTTCGACACGTTCGGTTACTTCTGACAATGGCAAAGCCACTTGTTCCGCCAAATCGCGCAAGCCTGCTTTGTCAGACGGCAGAAATTCGTGCAAAGGCGGGTCAAACAGACGGACACAGACGGTTTTACCCGCCATAATCTCGAACAGCGCTTGGAAATCTTCGCGCTGCATCGGCAACAAACGATCCAGAACAGCCCGGCGGTCATCGCTTTCTTCGGCAAAAATCATCTCGCGCATGACACCAAGGCGGTCACCTTCGAAGAACATATGTTCTGTGCGGCAAAGCCCGATCCCCTCTGCGGCAAAATTACTAGCAGTCTGCGCATCAGCGGGCGTGTCGGCATTGGCGCGCACGCCAATATCGCGGAAATCATCAGCCCATTCCAGCAGCGTCTGGAACGCGCCGTCCAATGCGGCCTCGAGCATGGCAGGTTCACCGACAAGTACTTGACCTGTCGTGCCATCAACTGTGATCACGTCACCTGCCGAAAAAACCCGCCCGTCAGGGGCTGTAATCTGGTTCGATTTGCGGTCGATAGACAGATCAGATGCACCCACGACGCAAGGCAAACCAAGGCCACGGCCAATAACAGCCGCGTGGCTTGTCACGCCACCGCGCATGGTCAAAACTGCATGAGCCGCGTGCATCCCGCGAATATCCTCTGGCGTGGTTTCGCGGCGCACAAGAATGCAGGCTTCACCACGGGCGGCACTCGCTTGGGCCTCATGGGCTGTCAAAACGATCCGCCCAGAAGCAGCACCAGGGCTTGCGGCGATACCGCGCACAATCACGTCGCGCGCAGCGGTTGGATCAACTTGTCGGTGGAGCAATTCTGACAAGGCCGCAGGTTCAATGCGCATGACGGCTTCTTCACGCGGGATCACCTGATCTTCGGCCAAAGCGACGGCAATCCGCACAGATGCACGCGCGGAACGCTGAACGCGTACCGCATCAAGAATTTGCAACTCGCCATCTTTGATGGTGAATTTGATATCCATTTCTTCGCGCAGGTTCTTGCGGCAAATATCGCCGTACTCCACGAGCTGCGCAAAAACTTCAGGCTGCAAGTCTTCAAGTGAAGGGCCGCGCGGATCGCGGGCCAGATAATGCGCACCTTCGGCATCAGGGCGCACATCACGCGTTTCGGTTTGCCATGCGCTGACATAACGTCCAACGATTGTTGGGGCCCCTGTGGCCACATCAACAAATCGCACAAAGCCCTGCCCGCATTCACCAGAATTGCGTCCAGCCGCCATCGCTTGGACAACCAAACCAAGACCCGCGTCGGCAGGTGCGCCCTTGGCTTGACGCAGCAAACGTGCGGTCGTGCCATCCCATGCACGCGCCATCGAGCGTAGAACTTCGGCCAATTGCACTGCAGGGTCTTGGGGGAACCGTTGTTCCGTTTCAAATTCGTACGTTTCCATCATCGACCGCAGGCTGGCGGTGTCGAATACGTCGGGCAGGTAAAACTCATCAGGGTCAAGTCGCGCCACATGCACCGCGTAGGACTGCACAAAGCGCAGGTAAACGCGGGTGGCAGCGGCTTCGCCAACATAGTTGATCAATTCGACATAGCGGGCATCATTCATGCCCACGTTCAGGATCGCACCGGGGCCACCCCAATCAGGATCTTGGCTGGACGGGCGGACGGACAAAAGCGGCGCATCGCCGAATGGGGCCAATAGCGCGTCCATATCCGGCAAATCACCCAACGCCGCAGCATGCACTGCGTCAAATGACAAAGCGACCGTGATCGGCACAGGCATATCCAAGCGCACAAGGCGTTGCAGGCATTTCGCACGCCCCCCGTGCACAGCAGCGCGCATTGCGGCAGTCGGAGTAATCAGGGTCAAAGGACTATAAGGCGTCTGTTGCTGCACTGCGGCACCGATCTATTATGTGGGTGCAGCATAGAAGACAAAAGGCGTTTATGTACACCCAAGTTTACAGTTTTGGACGCTAGCCTTCGATTTTGTTCAAATCCGCGACGCTCAGACAGATTTTACGGATGCGTGACAACAGGTTAAGGCGGTTGCGGCGCACGACTTGGCGCTCATCATTCACCTGTACTGTGTTGAAAAATGCATCAATCGGGCCGCGAAGTGCTGCCATAGCCGTCATTGCGGTGCTGAAATCTTCGTTAGCCATCGCAGGGGCAATTTTCGCATCTGCAGCATCAAGAGCTTCGAAAAGCGCCTTTTCGGACGGGTCCTCGGCGAATTTCAGGTCAGCGCCGTAGGAGTATTCAACCCCGTCTTTTTCTTCGGCTTGGGTCAGGATGTTGTTGGCGCGCTTGAACCCTTGCAGCAGGTTTTCACCGTCGTCAGTGGCAAGGGTCGCAGCGAGGGCTTCGGCGCGTTTGACCAGCAGCGTCAGATCGTCGTTGCCCGGCATCGCGATGCAAGCGTCGATAATGTCGTGACGGATGCCTTTGTCTTTGAGGAAGACTTTGAGGCGGTCGTGGAAGAAGGAGAGGAGGTCGGACGCCATTTGATCGGCAGTCTGCAATTTGGTTGCAATCTGCTCCCCAAGAACCTGAGCCTCGCCCTTCTTTCGACCGACCTCTGAACGAAGCTGGTCCGTCAAGTACTTCGCTTTTTCAGGCGTCAGTCTATTGGATGAAAGCTCTGACGCAATATCGGAAACATTTTCAAGTTGCGTCATCAACTCCTTTAACTGTTCTACCTCTTGGTCACTGTAGCCCAGGTGGTCGGCAATTAGCGCCATCAAGTGTGAATGAAAGGACTGAAGGCGATGATCACCACCTGTGATCAACCGAATAATCCCCAGCACTGCTCTGCGCAGCGCAAACGGGTCTTTACTCCCTGTTGGTTTCTCGTCAATCGCCCAGAACCCTGTCAGCGTGTCGATCTTATCGGCCAGCGCCACGGCCACGGACACAGGTGCGGTTGGCACGTCATCTGACGGGCCCAGTGGCGAGTAATGCTCTTCACAGGCCGCAGCGACTTCCGCAGGTAAACCCGCCTCGGTCGCGTAGTAACGCCCCATCAAGCCCTGCAGTTCTGGAAACTCATAGACCATTTCAGATGACAAATCAGCCTTGGCCACCCGTGCGGCTTGTTCAGCCAAATCAGGATCAGCACCCACGCTTGGCGCGATCTCGCGCGCCAAAGCCGCGATCCGTTCAATCCGGTCTTTTTGTGAACCCAATTTGTTATGGAACGTCACATTCGCAAGGCTGTCCAACCAAGGGTCCATCCCCGCTTTGGCCACCCGCAAATCGTTTTCCCAAAAGAACTTTGCATCCGCCAAACGCGCGGCCAGAACCTTTTGGTTGCCTGCCAGAATGGTCGCACCCTGATCGGCGGTTTCCATGTTGGCGACAGTCACGAAACGCTCGATCCGGTTGGTTTTGGGATTGCGCACAGAAAAGAACTTCTGATGCTCTTTCATGGATGTCTGCAGCACCTCTGGCGGCAGGCCCAAAAAGTCATCGCCAATGCGGCCCAGCAAGACCACAGGCCATTCGACCAGCCCTGCAACTTCGGCCAGCAAACCACGATCTTCGACCACTTCAAGGCCCAGCGCGAATGCTTGGGTGGTGGCGTCGCTCCAAATCGCTTCGGCCCGTTCATCGGCACGCAAGACCACCTTGGCGCGCTTTAGCTTCACCTCGTAGTCATCGAAAGATGTGACAGAAAATACATCTGGCGCAAGGAACCTGTGCCCGCGCGTCGTATTGCCTGATGTGATGCCATCGATGTCCAATGGCACAACCTCGGCCCCTGCTTCATCGATCAAGATGCACAGAATTGTATGGAGCGGACGCACCCATTTCAGCGTGCCGCTGCCCCAGCGCATTGACTTGGGCCACGGGAAATTGCGGATCGCATTTTCCAGCACTTCGGCGATGATATCTGCGGCTGGACGAGGCGGGTACTCCAGAGTTGCAAAAAGCACCCTTTTGCCCTTCAACTCTTGTGTTGTGACGAAGCTGGAGTCAAAATTGAGAACCTCGCCATTCTTCAACGCATCAATCTGTGAAGCATACCAGCTGTCAGTACCTTCTAGGCCTAACCCTCTAAGAAATCCTTGCACTGCTTTTGGGTTGGCATCTACGGGAGGTCCTTTCTTCTCTTCTTTAAAGACTGCACTTTCGGCACTTAGCCCATCAAGCGACAACGTCAGACGGCGCGGTGTGGAAAACGCGGCAGCCCCTGCGTAGGTCAAACCAGCCTCGACCAAACCGTCTGTGACCAGCTTGCGCAGATCATCCGCTGCACGGGTTTGCATACGCGCGGGGATTTCCTCGGAGAAGAGTTCAATCAGAAGATCAGGCATTACTGGGAACTTTCTGGAATAGGAGGGCAATCGTCAGGTGGGCGGTTGCCGTCAAAGACAACTTCGCCGCAGGCATTAATCTGGTGCCATGCAAAACCGCGACCATCAGGGTAGATCGCAACAATGCGGTCGATGCCGTATTCGACGTTTTCGATGCCCATAAAGGCGATGGCTTCGCTTTGCAGGTCCGCGCCAATTTGGGCGGCATCAAAGCAATCGAACCACCCGGGGGCGACCCGTGGTTCGGGCGCGTCGACGATCACATAGGTTTCCGTCAACATCGCTTGGCTAAGCGGTGTTTCAAAACATGCACGGTAGCGTAGCGGGCTGCTGATTGCGTCGATTGCATCAAAGCTATCAACGACAATAGGCTCGGCCTGCCCTGTTGATACAGACGTCAGCAGGACCGCATCCGCACTGAACGCGACCTCTTCGTAGTACGCATAGACCTGCTGGTAATAAAGCACGCCACCTGCCGCGGCACCCATAAGCAACATAATCACAATAATAACCCGCGCCATCAGGCTGCGGCCCCGCCTGCGGGCGTTTGCACGAAGGCATCAGCGCAGGCTTTGGCCAAGTTGCGCACACGACCGATATAGGCTTGGCGTTCGGTCACCGAGATAACACCGCGTGCATCCAGCAAGTTGAACACATGAGACGCCTTGATACATTGATCATAGGCCGGATGTGCCATGATGATTTTGCGTCCTGTTTTGGGGTCAACAGCGGGCGCGTCCAAAATACGCTGGCATTCGGCCTCTGCGTCGACAAAGTGCTGTAACAGCACGTCGGTATCCGCGATATCGAAATTCCAGCGCGAATATTCCTGTTCGGTTTGTTGGAACACATCCCCGTATTTCAAAGCAATCGGTGCGTCAGGGTCGTTGAACGGCATATCCATCACGTGATCGACACCAAGCACATACATCGCCAAACGCTCTAGGCCGTAAGTCAGTTCGCCTGCCACAGGTTTGCAGTCGTGTCCGCCGACCTGTTGGAAATAGGTAAACTGGCTGACTTCCATGCCGTCGCACCAGACTTCCCAGCCAAGGCCCCACGCGCCCAAAGTAGGGCTTTCCCAGTCGTCTTCGACAAAACGGATGTCATGCATGGTTGCATCAATTCCGATTGCCTTGAGAGACCCCAGATACAGGTCCTGCATTGCGGGTGGCGACGGTTTGATTAGGACTTGGTACTGATAATAATGCTGCAAGCGGTTCGGGTTCTCGCCATAGCGCCCGTCCGTAGGCCTGCGTGACGGCTGCACATAGGCTGCTGCCCAAGGCTTATCGCCCAGCGCGCGCAGAGTTGTCGCAGGGTGAAACGTACCCGCGCCGACTTCCATGTCGTAGGGCTGCAGAATGGCGCAGCCTTGGGCCGCCCAATAGGTCTGAAGCCGCAGAATGATCTCTTGGAAACTGCGTGGTTTATCGATCATCGGAACCCTCGTGTGCTGATGCGCCGTTCAATAGGGTGCTGTGCCCCAAGGGTCAATCAGACAACACAAATCACTGCGCGATATTGGACACGACGCGGATGACGGTTGGGCCTTTGCGCGCCAAAGCCGTGTGCAACGCGTCCGCAAAATCGCCAAGCGTTTGAGGCTGTGCGGACGCAGCGCCATAGGCTTCGGCCAGTTTGAGGAAATCAGGATTACGCTGGATCACCGCGTTTGGTGCAATTTGGGCAGCAACCATGCTGTCTTCGATCTCGCCCAGTTTGCCGTTGTCCCAGATGATGACCGGCAAGGTCAGCTCCAATTCGACCGCAACAGCGAGTTCTTGGACGGTATATTGGAAACCGTAGTCGCCAAGGATTGCCACAACCGGCTGATTCCCAACGCCAATTTTGCCACCGATAGCGGCAGGCAGTGCATATCCCAGCGTACCAAACCCGTAGGGGTGGTGCCAGTGGGCGGGGCGATCCATTGGGTAGATCTCTTTCGCGGCATAGGCGAATTGGGTCATGTCAGAAAAGATCATAGTGTTGGCCGGCAGTGCCGATTTCAATGCATCGACAACTGGCAAGATACCTGGGCGTTCTGCATCCAGTTCAGCACGCCAGCGTGCGCGTGTCTTGGCAACTTCTTGGGCGGTCCAAGTCGTTTCCTTGACGCCCTCAATCTGCATCAAGCTTTCGGTCAGATGCGCACTGGCATCGGCAAGAATGCGGATATCTGCGTGGTGGCGGTCTGACAGGCTTTCTTGATCAAGATCGATGCGGATCATTGGCGCGGTATGGCCAAGATCATCACGCCACAGATCAACTTCGGAAAGCCGCGTACCGACCGCGATAATGAGATCGGCAGAGGCGATAACATCGGCACTGCTTTGCCGTGGCAGCGACGCGCCATAGTGTAAGGGGCTATCATCAGGAATGATGCCGCGCCCTGCGTATGTCGTGAAAGACGCGGCATTCAGGCGCAAGAAATGCGGCAGCCAGCTTTCGACACCGCGCACGGCACCACCGCCAAAGATGAACAATGGGCGTTTTGCAGTTCTGATACGGTCGGTCAGTGTACTGCATTGCAAAGGTGCGGGTTCGGCACATGTGGGCCAATCAGCGGGGCACATAGGTGCTGCTGGGGCTTGTGCTTCTAACTGCGCAATGGGGACTTGGATGTGTTTAGGGGAAGGTACGCCAGCTGCCATTTGCATCAATGCCCGATCAATCAACTGATAGCTGGCATCAGCGGTGCGCGCGGTCGCGGACCAATCGCATACTGTGGCTGCTGCTCCTTCTTGATCTTTCATCTGGTGAAGCTGTCCGCGCTTTGCTTCAGTTTCATCCAGCACCGATGACAGGACCAGCATGGGCACGCTATCCGAATACGCCTGCCCCATCGGTGTCATGATATTGCACAGACCGGGGCCAGAAATCACATAGGCCACCCCCACTTTGCCCGTCGCACGGGCATAGCCGTCGGCCATAAAGCCCGCCCCTTGTTCGTGACGCGCAAGCACATGGGTGATCCCTGCTTCCTCGATTCCGCGGTACATCTCTTGGTTATGCACGCCGGGAATGCCGAAAATGGTATCGACACCGCGATCCTTTAGCATATGCGAAATTTGTGCACCAAGCGGACGCGTTGTCATGTCAGTTTCTCCAGAATTTGATCGATAGAATGGTCAGCACGACCATGATCTCAAGCCGGCCGACGAACATGGCAATCGCCAGAATCCACTTTGCCGTATCGTTGATGTTTGCGTAGTTTCCGGCCGGTCCAATCTCAAGCCCAAGCCCGGGACCAATGTTCGCCAATGCGGCCGCTGCACCAGAAATGGAAGTGATGAAATCAAGGCCCGTCATGCCCAGCAGCACCGCTGTGCCACCCAGCGACAAAATGAATGCCACCAAAAAGGCGATAACAGAATTCAGGACGTCCTCACTAATCGGACGCCCATCATAGCGCGGTGTAAACACGCCGTGTGGGGAATGGATTTGCCTGATCTGGCTTTTGATCGCTGCGAAAACAAGCTGATACCGGAACACTTTGACCGAACACGAAGTAGAACCCGCGCATCCACCAATCAGGCCGATCAAAAAGAACATTGTGACCGGAAACGTCCCCCAGGTCATGTAGTCGGCACTGGCGTATCCCGTGCCTGTCATGATCGAAGTGACATTGAAAAGCGCGGCACGAAACGAAACTTCGGTCATGACACCGCTACGTCCCCATAGCCACATGGTAATGAAGACAACACAAATGCTGATAATCAACAAAAAGACATGGACTTGGCGATCATGAAGCAAAGGCTTTGCCGTGCCTGCCAAAATCTGAACAAAGCGCACAAAGGGTAGTGCCGCCAGCACCATGAACACCACCGCCACATAGTGAACCCCTGCCCCGAAAGCTGCAAAAGAAATGTCATAGTTGGCCATGCCGCCAGTCGACACAGTCGTCATCGCATGCACAATGGCATCAAAGCCGTTCATGCCCATCGCTGAATAAGACAACATGCAAGCGACTGTCAGACTGATATAAATATATGAAATCTGCTTTGCGATTTCACCTGCGCGGGGCAGGATCTTTCCGCTTGTATCAAACCCTTCCGAGCGGAAGATCTGCATACCACCAACCCGCAATTCTGGCAAAAACACCATCGCGACGACAACGATACCCACGCCGCCCAGCCATTGCAGCACACCGCGCCATAACTTTAGGCCATCTGGCAAGTCTTCAAGCCGGTCAATTGCTGTTGCACCAGTTGTGGTCAGGCCCGACATCGCCTCAAAGAACGCATCGGTGAAACTGGCGTCGGTGGCGCCCAGCAAAAACGGAATGGCCCCAAAGACAGGCAGCATCAGCCACACCAGCGACGTAAGCAAGAAAGTCTGCCGCAATGACAGGCCTTGCGAAACACCGTTCGCGCAGGCCAGCGCAATCAACCCGCCCGTCAGAACGGTAATCACAGCGCTTTCAAAGAAGACGAACCAATGCCCGTTGCCCGCCGCAAGGTCGACCGCCAACGGGCCGAGCATGGTAAGACCAAGCGACGCCACAAGCAGACCAATGACATAGCCCACAGGGCGCAAATCAAGCATGGCTTAGCGTTGTCCTGACCGCAGCACAGTGTCAAGAACGCGCGTGCCAAAAGCGTGGGCCTGTTGCAGCCAACCTATTGCTTGAAACGAGGCCAGCGCGGGTTAATTGCTGGTTATGTTTGAACCAACACACACCGCCGCCCTGACCCGTTTGCAGCGCTTTGTCCCGCGCGCAGGCCGCGATTACGCAAGCAAGCGCAATTATGACGAAACCGCGCATGTTTCGACCCTGTCGCCATATATCCGGCACCGGATCATCTCTGAAGATGCCATCTTGCGCGCCACGCTCACCCGCCATAGCCCGCAAGCAGCCGAGAAATTTGTCCAAGAGGTCTATTGGCGCACCTATTGGAAAGGCTGGCTAGAGCAACGGCCAACCATTTGGACCGCATGCCGCGCCGACCTGAATGCAGCGCTCAATCGCGTGCAGACTGAAAGCGGGCTGCGCTGCGAATGGGAAGCCGCCTGCAAGGGTGAAACCGGCATCGATTGCTTTGACCATTGGGCGCGCGCGCTGGCTGAAACGGGATATCTGCACAATCACGCACGCATGTGGTTCGCCTCGATCTGGATATTCACGCTGCAGCTGCCTTGGACATTAGGCGCTGATTTCTTCATGCGGCACTTGCTCGACGGTGATCCTGCGTCCAACACACTGTCATGGCGCTGGGTTGGTGGATTGCAGACGGTCGGGAAAACGTACCTCGCGCGACCTGACAACATCGCGAAATACACCAATGGGCGGTTTGATCCCAAGGGGTTAGCGACTTTCGCGACCCCGCTGGAAGGGCCACCGCACCCTACCCGCAGCCCTGTGCCAGCGTCAGGCACGATCAATCCTGACGCACGTCTGGGGCTGGTTCTGACTGAAGAAGACCTTTCACCCGGTTGGCTTCTGGATCAAGTCACACCAGTCGCGACGGCCGTCGTGCAATCGACCGCTGCGCGCAGCCCACTGACCGTCAGCCCCCTTGTCACTGGGTTTGTGCGTGATGCAATGGCAGACTGTCAGGCGCGTTTTGCAGCCAAGCTTGGGCCTATTACTGTATTGACCCCCGAAGCATTGCCCGACTGGGTTAAAGCACATGACATTGAACAACTTGTCACATCCTATCTGCCCGCTGGCCCGACAGCGGATGTGTTGGGCAAGACCGATATGGTTCAGGTAATGCGACCATTCGATGCTGATGCTTGGCCGCATGCAACGCACGGGTTCTTTCGCTTTAAAGACAAGATACCACAGTTATTGAAGGGACTAGCACATGCCTAGACTGCTTGACGTAAACCGCCTGCTGCCCAACTCCGGCAGGCATCCCCAAATGCCTGAAACAACGGGCGCGATACTGGATCAGCATCTGCATTCCATTCAGGGTGCCATTGCACTGAAAGCGTAAAACCGGGCGCGTCGGCTACATAAATAGCCTCTGGTGTTCCGTCGGGGGCGTATCCGTCGATCACGATACGCGGGCCCGGAACTTTGATCCCTTGGCCATGAAGCGTGTTTGTCATGACTTTATGCGCGCCAAATAATTGATGGAACGGGCCGCCTTGGGTCACTGTCACCTCGTGGCGCAACTCGAACTTTTCCTCAATGCTGCCGTCAGGTGGCATCCGGTGATTATCCCGCCCCGGAAGATCGCGGATTTCAGGATAAAGCGTGCCACCCATGGCGACATTGACCTCTTGAAAACCAAGGCAAACGCCCATGACCGGCTGACCGCGTGCCACACATGCACGGATCAATGGCAAACTAATCCGGTCGCGACCACGCTCGAATGTGCCGTGCGCGTCGGTGACTTCTTCGCCGTATTCTTCTGGATGCACGTTGGGCCTGCCACCGGGGAAAAAGAACCCGTCACAGGTGGCCAGTAATTCCTCGACCAGCATCACACTTGGATCAGCGGGGATCACGATCGGCATCACACCCGAGACGTCAGCCAAGGCTTGTGCATTCATCGCGCCTGCCCCGTGGATCAAATATTGATCGTTGATCAGATGACTGTTTGAAACAATGCCAACAACGGGCCGCGCCATAAGAATACCTTTCGTGGTTTCCTCTTATCTAGCGATGATTGTCTGGCATGAAAAGATGGTCGCGGCAGGCATGTGCGCTCAAACAGGCGCACATGCTGAATTTTTCAACGGACCAGCTTACATAGTAAGCATGTCCAGCAATCTTAGGCTTCGCCCAGCAGCCCAGCAGCTTCGATGCCTGCCATTGCAGCAATCACGTCATTGTCAGAGGTATCGCCGGTCACGCCAACTGCACCAATAATATTATCACGCTTGTCACGGACCAAAACACCGCCCGGTACAGGAACGACCTGCCCGCCATAGACGCCATTCACGGCCGCCATGAAATAGGCCTGCTGTTCAGCGCGTGCCATCTGTGCGGTGCCAGCCATGCCCAACATAACCGATCCGTAGGCTTTGCCGTGTGCAATGCCAAATCGGCCGGGTGCAGCACCGTCGGCACGTTCAAACGCTTTGACGTGGCCGCCTGCGTCCAGAACAACAACCGACAATGGTTTGAAACCCATCTCGGTACCTGTTGCCATTGCTTTGCGAATGATCGTGCGGGCCTTATTTGCTGAGATTTCAGCCATAGTATCTCTCCTGTAATGCGGTCTTAGTGATTGCGTTGTGCTTTGAGTTCCAACCGGCGCTGGTGCAGGACAGGTTCGGTATAACCGGACGGCTGGATGCGCCCTTTGAACACCAGATCACATGCAGCTTGGAATGCGATCCCGTCAAAGCTTGGGGACATTGGGCGATAAGATGGATCATCCGCATTTTGGCCATCCACTACGGCTGCCATTTTGCGCATGGACTCCATCACTTGTTCTTGGCTCACAACGTCGTGGTGCAACCAGTTGGCCAAGGCTTGGCTGGAAATCCGGCAAGTCGCGCGGTCTTCCATGAGGCCCACGTTGTTGATGTCTGGCACTTTGGAACAACCAACACCTTGGTCGATCCAACGCACAACATAGCCAAGGATACCTTGCGCATTGTTTTCAACTTCTTTGATTTTCTGTGCGTCAGTCCAGCGCTGGTATTGCGCCAAAGGAATATCCAAAATCGACGACACATATGCGCGACGCCCACCTTTCAGCAGCTTGGCCTGCACTGCCATCACGTCAACTTTGTGATAGTGCAGCGCGTGCAATGTGGCCGCTGTCGGGCTTGGCACCCACGCGCAGTTTGCACCAGATTGCGGGTGAGCTATCTTTTGTTCGATCATTGCCGCCATCAGATCAGGCATGGCCCACATGCCTTTGCCGATCTGGGCTTTGCCGGAAAATCCGCATTCCAGACCGATATCGACGTTCTGGTCTTCATAAGCGCCAATCCATTGTTTACGCTTGATAAAGTCTTTGCGACTAAACGGCCCTGCTTCCATCGATGTATGGATTTCATCGCCGGTCCGGTCCAAGAAACCAGTGTTGATAAACGCTACACGGGATTTGGCTGCGCGGATACATTCCTTGAGGTTCACAGTCGTGCGGCGCTCTTCGTCCATGATGCCGATTTTGACAGTGTTGCGCGGCAAGCCAAGTGCATCTTCGACGACGCCGAAGATATCATTGGTCATCGCGACCTCGTCCGGACCGTGCATTTTTGGCTTTACGATATAGACAGACCCAAGCGCCGAGTTGCCGCCCTCACGCTTAAGATCATGCATCGCAATCAGCACGGTGACCATCGCGTCCATCAAGCCTTCGAACACTTCGTCGCCTTGCGCATCAAGGATTGCCGGGTTCGTCATCAGGTGACCCACATTGCGGATCCACAGCAATGCGCGCCCCTTCAAAGCGAGGTCAGATCCATCTGCTGCGATGTATGGCAAATCGTCGGCCAAGCGTCGGACTTGCGTCTGCCCGCCCTTTTGGAATTTCGCGGTCAGGTTGCCCTGCATCAGGCCCAGCCAGTTGGTGTAGGCTTCGACTTTGTCCTCGGCATCAACACAAGCAACACTGTCTTCGCAATCCATGATCGCAGAGACGGCGCTTTCCAAACGCACATCAGCCAAAAGGGCCTGATCACGGCTGCCAATCGGGTGCGCGCGATCAAAAACCAGTTCGACGTGCAGCCCGTTGTTCTGCAACAAAATGGCATCGGGTGCTTTGGGATTGCCACGGTAGCCCACAAATTTTGCGGGCTCGCGCAGCGGGTTGTCATCGACCAACAGCGCGCCATCGTGGACATAGTAACGCGACACGTCTGCGTGGCTGGTGCCAACAATCGGGAAAGCCTCGTCTAAAAATACGCGCGAACGCGCGACGACACGGGCACCATGGCCGCGATCATACGGGCCTTTGGGTGGCTGCACGCCCATCGCGTCAGTGCCGTACAGCGCGTCATAAAGGCTGCCCCAGCGCGCGTTTGCCGCATTCAGCGCAAAGCGAGCGTTCGTAATTGGAACCACCAGTTGCGGGCCGGGGAGTGTCGCGATTTCGGGGTCAACATTGGCTGTGTCGATGGTGAAATCTTCACCTTCCTGAACCAGATAGCCAATTTCGCGCAAGAATGCTTCATAGGCGGCGCGGTCCATTGGGGCATCGCGGTGGGCAATGTGCCACGCATCTATTTTTTCCTGAAGATCATCGCGCTTGGCCAAGGCGGCGCGATTGCGCGGGGTCATTTCTGCGATCAGACCCGCGAAGCCTTTCCAAAAGGTCGCACTGTCGATGCCTGTGCCGTCCAATGCGCGGTTATCAATAAAATCCGCCAGTTCTGCCGCGACCTGAAGGCCTTGCTTTTCTACACGATCTGTCATGACGATACTCTCCTAGTGTCTTATGTATACAGTGGCACACTTGCGCCTTGCCGGAGAGGTAATGCGGAAGTTTCCGATAGGCAACAAAGAGCAGGCAATTATCTTGACGCGCGGTCGGATTACGCGGATTTGCGATTGGTTTTGCACCGCTCCGAACAATAGCGGACCTCTTCCCAGACCTTGGCCCATTTCTTGCGCCACGCGAATGGCTTGCCACAGGTGGCGCATGTCTTTTGAGGCAGGTCAGCTTTGCGGCGCATTTTCGGCATAGCCACGCACTTAACCTGATCGATGGGTTTTTCAACATAATCGTGGTGGAACATCGCGCCTGACGCGCCTACCTAAGGGGTAACTTAAAAGGACCGCCCCCATGAAAGATACAGCCGCGCAGACGATTTACCTGGCCGACTACACACCACCTGCTTATTTCGTCGATAGCGTAGATTTGACCTTTCAGCTTAGCCCTAAATCCACACGGGTCTTGTCGCGTATCGCGTTTCGGCCCAATCCAGATGCAGTCAGCACCGCGTTTTTTCTGCACGGCCAAGACCTGAAACTGATCAGCGCGAAAATTGACGGTAAAGCGATTTCCCCAGATTTGGACGACACTGGCCTGCACAGTGACGTCCCCGTAGGACCTTTTGTGTTCGAAACAGAGGTCGAGATTAGCCCAAGCACGAACACCGCCCTTGAGGGGCTTTATATGTCGAACGGCATGTATTGCACCCAATGCGAGGCCGAAGGGTTTCGCAAGATCACCTACTACCCCGACCGCCCTGACGTCATGTCCGTATTCACAGTTCGCATTGAAGGCGACCTGCCCGTGCTGCTGTCCAACGGAAACCCGACCAGTGCAGGCAAAGGTTGGGCGGAATGGCACGATCCTTGGCCGAAACCTGCGTATTTGTTTGCCTTAGTCGCTGGCGATTTGGTAGCCCACCCTGACACGTTCACCACAAAGTCAGGCAAACAAGTGGAGCTGAACATCTGGGTGCGCCCCGGCTTGGATGAGGCCAAATGCGCCTTTGGCATGGGCGCTTTGAAAGCGTCAATGAAATGGGACGAGGATGTTTACGGACGCGAATACGACCTCGATATTTTCAACATCGTGGCGGTCAACGATTTCAACATGGGCGCGATGGAAAACAAAGGGCTGAACGTCTTTAATGCCTCTGCTGTGCTCGCCTCTCCTGAAACTGCGACGGATACCGATTTTGAACGTATCGAGGCGATCATCGCGCATGAGTATTTTCATAACTGGACGGGCAACCGGATCACCTGCCGCGACTGGTTCCAGCTTTGCCTCAAGGAAGGGCTGACCGTTTTCCGCGACCAGCAGTTTACGGGCGATCTGCGCAGCCATGCGGTCAAACGTATCGATGATGCAGTCGTGCTGCGCGCGGCACAATTCCGCGAGGATAACGGCCCGCTTGCCCATCCCGTCCGGCCCGCCAGCTTTGTCGAGATTAACAATTTCTACACCGCCACGGTCTATGAAAAAGGCGCCGAGATTATCGGTATGCTGAAACTGCTTGTCGGCGATGATGCATACACGCGCGCCCTTGATCTGTATTTTGACCGCCACGACGGTGATGCGGCCACGATCGAGGATTGGCTGCAGGTATTCACCGACACCACTGGCCGCGACCTGACCCAGTTTGCGAAATGGTATAGCCAAGCGGGCACGCCCCGCGTGACGGTTACGGACAGTTTTGCAGACGGTACCTATCAGTTGCATCTGCGCCAAGACACGCCCGCCACCCCCGGTCAGGACAAAAAAGAACCGCTATTGATCCCTGTGGCCGTTGGTTTGCTTGATACCTCTGGCATTGAAATCACGCCGACGACGGTGCTGGAACTTTCGCAAACAGAACAGAATTTTACCTTTACGGGGCTTGCCACAAAACCGGTCCCGTCTGTCCTGCGCGGTTTGTCCGCGCCTGTGATCTTGCAGCATGATGTGGCTGACGCGGATCGCGCACAGCTGTTGGCTTGCGATACTGATCCGTTCAACAAGTGGGACGCCGGACGCGTCTTGGCGCAGAAATTGCTGGTGCGCATGGCGCAGACGGATGCAGCGCCGGACACTGCATTCTTGGAAGGTTTGGCGGCCGTGCTCCGCGACGACACGCTTGATCCTGCATTTCGCGCGTTACTGCTGCGACTACCAAGTGAAGAAGACACCGCACAGGTGATTTTCGACGCAAGTCAGACACCCGATCCAACAGTCATTAACCAAGCCCATGAAACGCTGAAGCTGCATATCGCACAGCATTTGCAAGATATGCTGCCGCGCATTTACGCGGAAATGGCAGTTGCGGGACCATATACACCCGACGCGGAACCTGCCGGAAAACGCGCGCTAGGAAATGCCGTTCTGTCGCTGATCAGCAAGTTGGATGGCGGACATCAGGCATCTTTGCAGTTTGCCAATGCGGATAACATGACTCAGCAATTGGGTGCCTTGCGCGCCCTTTTGCAGATTTCCAAGGGCGAGGCAGAACTGGCCGCATTCGAGGCCCAATGGCAGCATGACCGATTGGTCATGGATAAATGGTTTGGATTGCAGGTGATGCTTGCCGCCCCTGAAGCTGCGGCAAGCACGGCCACGGCCCTAACCCGACACCCCGCATTTGACATCAAGAACCCGAACCGGTTCCGCGCCGTCTTTGGCGGGTTAAAAGCAAACACGGCAGGCTTTCATCATGGATCGGGGGATGCCTATGCGTTGCTGGCCGATTGGTTGATCAAACTAGACGCGATCAATCCGCAAACGACCGCGCGGATGTCGTCAGCATTTGATACTTGGAAGCGGTATGATGCAGACCGGCAGGCCAAAATGCACGCCGCATTGCTACGCATTGCACAAACGCCCAATCTATCCGGGGATACAAACGAGATGGTGACGCGTATCCTGGGATAACCCCGTCCCGCGCATGTTCACTTGAAGCTGCCTGCGCGTTCTTTTAAACGAAGCCAACACAGTCAAAAGGAAGCGCCCGATGCTTGACCTCACTTACACAAGCCCCGCCCCAAAAGTCATCGCCGGTGCGACCAGCGATTGGGAGCTAGTGATCGGACTTGAGGTCCACGCGCAGGTGGCGACCAAAGCCAAGCTTTTCTCGGGCGCGTCCACGCAATTCGGCGCAGAGCCGAACAGCAACGTCGCGTTCGTTGACGCTGGCATGCCGGGTATGTTGCCCGTGATCAACGAAGGTTGCATTTCGCAGGCCGTGAAAACAGGCCTTGGATTAAATGCAAAGATTAACCTATTTTCGGCATTTGACCGTAAGAACTATTTTTACCCAGACCTGCCGCAAGGCTATCAGATTTCGCAGCTTTACCACCCGATTGTCGGCGAAGGTGAAGTGCTGGTTGAATTGGGCAATGGCGAGGCGCGCAATGTGCGTATCGAACGTATCCACCTTGAGCAAGACGCCGGTAAATCCATTCACGACATGGACCCCACTATGTCCTTCGTCGACCTGAACCGTACCGGTGTTGCCTTGATGGAGATCGTCAGCCGCCCTGACATGCGTGGCCCCGAAGAAGCGGCTGCATTCGTGCTGAAACTGCGCCAGATCCTGCGTTATCTGGGCACCTGTGACGGCAACATGCAAAACGGCAATATGCGCGCCGACGTGAACGTGTCGGTCTGTCGTCCAGGTGACTACGAGAAATACTGGGACACGCAGGATTTCAGCCACCTTGGGACGCGTTGCGAGATCAAGAACATGAACTCTATGCGGTTCATTCAGTTGGCGATTGACTATGAGGCCCGGCGCCAGATCGCGTTGATCGAGGACGGCAAGCAGGTCGTCCAAGAAACGCGGCTTTATGATCCGGACAAGAACGAAACGCGCTCTATGCGGTCCAAAGAAGAGGCGCATGATTACCGCTATTTCCCTGATCCTGACCTGCTGCCGCTTGAGATTGAGCAGGCTTGGGTTGATGATATTAAGGCGTCCCTGCCAGAACTGCCCGATCAAAAGAAAGCCCGCTTTATCAGTGACTTCGGTTTGTCTGATTATGACGCGTCTGTGCTAACTGCAGAGGTCGTGAATGCCGCATACTTTGAAAAAGTAGCGGAAGGGCGCGATGGCAAACTGGCCGCCAACTGGGTTATCAACGAGTTGTTCGGGCGCTTGAAAAAAGAAGATCACGGCATCGAAGACAGCCCTGTGAAGGCAGAGCAGTTGGGTGCATTGATTGGTCTTATCAAAGCAGGCGACATCAATGGCAAGATTGCCAAAGACGTCTTTGAAATCTGCTACACCACAGGCCGTGACCCTGCCGAGATTGTCGAAACCGAAGGCATGAAACAGGTCACGGACACAGGCGCAATCGAGGCGGCCGTCGATGAAATTATTGCTGCAAACCCTGCGCAGGTCGAAAAGGCCAAGGCCAATCCAAAGCTTGTTGGCTGGTTTGTCGGGCAGGTGATGAAAACAACCGGCGGCAAAGCAAACCCTGCAACCGTTAATCAAATGGTTGCTAGCAAATTGGGCCTCTAGCCCTACCTTGCGGTAAAACGATGCTTAAACGTTGGCGCAACGGATCATTTTTTGATAAGTTCGTCGGGGCGTAAACAAGGGGGGCATCATGTCCTACGAATATAAAGTGATATCGGCGCCTGCGCGCGGGCTAAAAGCCAAGGGGCTGAAGTCGCACGAAGACCGCTTTGCCAATGCCCTGCAGACTGCGATGAATGAACAAGCCGCAAGCGGGTGGGAATACCTGCGCGCCGATACGTTGCCAAGCGAACAGCGCGAAGGCCTGATGAGCAAGACAACTGTATTTCAAAACATGCTGGTTTTTCGTCGCACAAAAGCCGCAGATGTCCCTGCGTTGCAACCGCCAGTGCCGCCCGTAGTGACGGCACCGAAGGTTCAAGCGAAACCACTTGTCTTGGATGCGGCAGACACGCCCAAACCCGACAAAAAACCGGACGCGGGCGTTGCTGCTGAATAACTACTGAATATCAATCGCAAGCGCGTGAATGCGCCCGATGATATCTTTGCCCAAAGCCTCGTGGATAGCGCGGTGGCGCCCAATCCGCGACATATCGTCCAGCTGCGGTGCTTTGATTACGACCCGCCAGTGGCTTTCACCCGACCCATCGTCACCCGCATGCCCGCTATGCAACGCGCTTTCATTGATGACGTCCAGTTGCGCAGGCGATAAACGACCCAGTGCTTGCCGAATTTCTGTCTCAAGTGTCATTATTTTTGGTCCGCCCTCTTCAATCTCTCGCTGTAGAGACTAGAGTTACTTCTCCGAGTCGAAAAGGTCCTAGACGCATTATGAAAAAGAATGACCCATTTGGTTTTGACATGTCTGTGTCGAGCTCCAAGAAAAAGAACCCGCGCGGCCGGCGTGGGATGTCGGGTGCATCTGAAACCTCGACCCGTGTGTGTGATCACGACGGCTGTGCCGAAGCCGGCAAATACCGTGCGCCAAAGTCGCCAGACGTGTTGGATGACTTTTTGTGGTTCTGCCAACAGCATGTCCGCGAATATAATCTGAAGTGGAATTTCTTTGATACCACGTCAGAGGCTGAACTGGCGGCACAGATGGACAGTGACCGTGTTTGGGAACGTCCGACAAAACCATTCAAACGCAGCACAGAGGAGCGTGCATGGGCGCGCTTGGGTGTGGATGACCCTCATCAGGTGCTGGGCGAAAACGCGACCCGTAATCCCGGCCGCGGACCTGCCTTGGGACGCAAGCTGCCCCCGACTGAACGCCGCGCGATGGAAATTCTTGAAGCCAAAGACAACTGGTCCAAACAAGAGATTCGCAAAGCCTATAAGGCGCTGATCAAAGTGTTGCATCCCGACATGAATGGCGGTGACCGCAGCCAAGAAGAACAGTTGTCAGAGGTTGTTTGGGCTTGGGATCAGATCAAGATCAGCCGCAACTTTCGCGATAAGCCTTAACTAAAAAAGCCACCCTACCACATTGGTAGGGTGGCTTTTAAGTCAACAAGAAATTACTTGCGGCGATAAAGCTGTGCTTGTGTCAGGGAGCTGAGCTCCGAAGAGGCAAAGCGCGTTTCGGATGCTTTGTATTCAGAATCCAAAGCATTCGACCGCTGCAACATCAGGTAATGTGCGCCAACATATACGCTGACCCAAACAACTGCGAGCAGTGGTTTGGCCACAAATTCTGAAATCAGAAGCACTGGCGCGTAAATTCCGCCATAGACAGGCATGATTAAAATGCCGACGATGGCCGCCCCGATCAAAGCAGCCGCCAGAC
>Ga0208660_1000174_pt1 | contig 24518 bp, 21 predicted proteins | sample DEB08_DNA_13_FD_184527 | JGI IMG/M metagenome (GOLD analysis project Ga0208660, IMG submission 184527) | Aqueous microbial communities from the Delaware River and Bay under freshwater to marine salinity gradient to study organic matter... | ecosystem: Environmental > Aquatic > Marine > Coastal ... | reverse complement strand
AATGGGCTATCCTATACCCAGAACGGTTCAACAGATGACCCGTCAAACCGGCATGGACTGAGCCTCATACACAGAGTTTCGGATCCGACGCTTTGCCGGCACAGACACACCCATTCATGGCCAAAACAAAACTTTCACTTGTAATTTCGTGCGACTACCCCCACATGAGGGTTGCAGCCGATACAAAACTCGACCCACTGTTCTCCTACTAGGCCACAGTCTTCGATATTGAACTGACGCCGCCAGGCTGTCGCACTCTCGCGGACAGCACGGAATCTAAAGGATGAACACGATGGCTAATGGCACCGTGAAATGGTTTAACACAACAAAAGGCTTCGGCTTTATTGCCCCCGATGGCGGCGCGAAGGACATCTTCGTTCACATCTCCGCAGTTGAGCGCTCAGGCCTCACAGGTCTGCAAGACGACCAAAAAGTGACTTTCGACGTAGAAGCTGGCCGTGACGGTCGCGAATCTGCTGTGAATCTCGCACTCGCATAAGCGATTGAATACAGTGGCGTGCATATCTTGCACGCCACAACTATGAAAAAACCTCCACATTTTATCCGATCAGAGCCCAATCTTGAATTTTATCAAGAATTGTGCTAAGAATCGCGCGCGACGTTGACCTATCGACCACTGTTACCTTTTCCGGCTCAGTCTTCCGATCACGTTCTACCGAGCCACTCCGCTGCATTTCCGCGAGCGGACACAACTAAGGAAAAATGACATGGCCTCAGGCACAGTCAAATGGTTTAACTCTACCAAAGGTTTTGGCTTTATTGCCCCCGATGGTGGATCCAAGGACGTATTCGTCCACATCTCAGCAGTTGAGCGTTCCGGCCTTACAGGCCTCAAGGACGACCAAAAGGTCACTTTCGATATCGAAGCTGGTCGTGATGGCCGCGAAAGCGCCGTCAACTTGGTTCTTGCTGACTAAGACGCTTAACGCGTTATCTGAATTTGAGACGGGCACCTTTCAACGGTGCCCGTTTTTGTTTTGCGTGTACGCTAATCGCCCAAGTCATCGCACATTCGCGATCAGTTTCAACACCGCAGGCCCCATCGCCGCAACGATCACGCTCACGCCTTCTGTATTGGGATGAATGCCATCGGGTTGCAAAAACTCCGACATACCTTCTTGCATGCCAGATGCAGCCCGCAACCCGGATGCAAAATCGGGATAGAGCGGCACGTCGTATTTCACCGCCAGATCGCGGTACATCCCTTCAAATTCTTGCTTGTAATCAAGACCGTAGTTCGATCCTACGGACAAACCAACCAATAACATATCAACCCCCGCATCTTGGCCAGCGGCCAGAATGCCATCAAGGTTCGCCTTGCTCACTGCCGGATCAAGCCCCCGCAAGAAATCATTCCCCCCCAGCGCCACGATCATTGCGTCGACATCCGGTGTTAGAGTCCACGCAGCGCGGCTAAGACCGCCTGCTGTTGTGTCACCAGAAACGCCTGCATTCATCACAACAACATCGGCACCTTGGGCCTGCAACCAACCTTGCAGTTGCGGCACGAACCCGTCGCCCTGCGCCAATCCGTATCCGGCTGTCAGGCTATCGCCCAGCGCTGCGATGGTCACAGATTCGGCATGTGCCAACCCTGTTGTCATCAAAAGGGCCGCTGCCAGCTTGCTGCCACGCGAAACGGCCCCATATGCAAAGGAACCGATCTGATCCGAGGCATCTTTCATGACCGACCCCGTTCTATCCATAACCAACGCCCAGCTGTCGCTAGATGGCAACGCAGGACGCGTCGATATTTTGCATGACATTTCGCTAGATGTCGCGCCGGGCGAAACGCTGGGTCTGGTCGGGCCAAGTGGGTCTGGCAAATCGTCGCTCCTTATGTTGATGGGCGGGCTGGAACAGGCCACCGCTGGCACGATCACGGCATTGGGCCACGATTTGACGGCGATGAACGAAGACCAGCTTGCACTCTTTCGTAGGGATAATATGGGGGTGGTGTTCCAATCTTTCCACCTTATCCCGACAATGACTGCGCTTGAAAATGTCGCGACCCCGCTCGAGCTGGCTGGCGCACCTGATGCGTTTGCCCGTGCAGAGGCAGAATTGCGCGCTGTTGGTCTGGCCGACCGCATAGATCACTATCCCAGCCAGATGTCGGGCGGTGAACAGCAACGTGTGGCCCTTGCCCGCGCCTCTGCCCCGCGTCCACGTCTTTTGTTGGCGGATGAACCCACAGGCAATCTGGATGAAACCAATGGGCAGGCCATTATCGATATGCTGTTTGAGTTGCGCAACCGTCATGGTGCCACGTTGATCATGGTCACACATTCAGGCGAACTGGCCGCCTGCTGTGACCGCATTGTGCGCCTGCGCGATGGCCGCATCGAAGGCCAAATGGCCAAGGCAGCTGAATGAGCCTTCGGATTGCATCACGCTTCGCCGCCCGTGAACTGCGGGGCGGCTTGCGCGGCTTTCGCGTGTTCTTGGCTTGTCTGGCACTTGGCGTCGCAGCAATTGCAGCCGTCGGCGCCGTGCGCGCAGGGATAGAAGCCGGTCTAGCGCGTGATGGCGCGGCCATGCTTGGCGGCGACGCAGAAGTCGAATTCACCTACCGCTTTGCCCGCGCCGATGAATTGGCATGGCTGACCACTATTTCCGAGAACGTGTCCGAAACGGTCGATTTCCGCTCTATGGTCGTGGTTGACCGCAACGGCGAGGCGGAGCGCGGCCTTACGCAAATCCGTGCCGTCGATGATCTTTACCCTCTGATTGGACAGGTCCAGCTTGATCCCGTGATGCCTTTGCCGGACGCATTGGCTGATAAAGGTGGTGTGATGGAACGGGTGCTGGCCGACCGGTTAGGCCTTGTGGCAGGTGACAGCTTTCGACTTGGCGAACAGGAATTCACCTTACGCGCTATTCTTGATCGCTACCCTGACAATGCCGCCGGTGGTTTCGGCCTAGGGCCCCGCACAGTCGTGTTGACTGACGACTTGGCGGACTCGGGTTTGTTGATGGAAGGCACTCTATTTTCAACACAATACAGGCTTGATCTGCCCGACGGGACGGATCTTGCGGCGCTTGAAACCTTTGCAGAAACAGAGTTCAGCGATAGTGGTTTGCGCTGGCGCGATAGCCGCCGTGGCGCGGGTGGTGTTGCCCAATTCGTCGATCGTATTGGTGCCTTCTTGATCCTTGTGGGCCTGTCGGGTTTGGCCGTTGGTGGTGTGGGCGTCTCCGCCGCTGTCAGAGCATACCTTGCAGGCAAAACCGGTGTGATCGCGACATTGAAAACCCTTGGGGCCACACGCGCAATTATCTTTCAAACATACTTTATCCAAGTCGGCGTTCTAACGATCATCGGCGTTCTGCTTGGGGTGATCATCGGCGCGGGCCTTCCCGTCCTTTTCGCCCCGCTGATCGAAGCTAGCCTGCCTATTCCCGCGGTCTTTACCATTTACCCTGCCCCACTGATCGAGGCGGCTGTTTACGGCGTGCTGGCCGCATTGGTCTTTACCTTATGGCCGCTTGCCAAGACCGAAGACATTCGTGCAGCAACCTTGTTCCGCGACGCATTTTCGTCAAGCGCTACGCTGCCACCGATGAAATACCTGCTCGCTATTGGTGTGCTGCTTGCCGCATTGATCGGGGCCGCAATCTGGTTTTCCGGTACGGTATTCCTCACGCTATGGACCGCGGGCGGGATCGCGGGTGCGTTGGCGATTTTGGTAATCGCCGCAGTGATCATTCGCTGGATCGCACGGCGTTTGCGCAAAACGGCGCGCGGCCGCCCTGCCCTGCGATTGGCCTTGGGCGCAATCGGCGCGCGCGGAGGCGAGGCAACATCAGTCGTTCTCTCGCTTGGCCTTGGGCTGACAGTCTTAGCCGCAGTGGGACAAATTGATGGCAACCTGCGCAACTCGTTTTCAAACGACCTGCCAGCGGTCGCGCCAAGCTATTTCTTTGTTGATATTCAGCCAGACCAAATCGACGGTTTCCGCGAACGCCTCGACAACGATGATGCAGTCAGTCGCGTTGACACGGCGCCTATGCTGCGCGGGATCATCACCCTGATAAACGGCCTGCCCGCTGACGACGTCGCAGGCGGGCATTGGGTAGTTCAAGGCGATCGCGGGATCACCTACGCCGACGCACAACCGACGGGGACCGAAGTAACCGCAGGACAATGGTGGCCCGCAAACTATGCAGGGCCACCGCAAATCAGCTTTGCAGCCGAAGAAGCCGCAGAGATGGGATTGTCCCTCGGTGATATGATGACCGTCAATGTGCTGGGCCGCGACATCACCGCAGAAGTCACCAGCTTTCGCGATGTGAGTTGGGAAGACGCCGGGATCGGCTTTGTGCTCGCCATGAACCAAGGGGCCTTGGCTGGTGCACCACACAGTTGGATTTCAACTGTCTATGCTGAAGAAGAGGCAGAGGCTGCGATTTTGCGGGATTTAGCGACCGCATACCCCAACATCACCGCAATCCGCATCCGCGACGCGATTGATCAGGTCATCGAACTGGTCGGCGGTATCTCTGCTGCGACGCGGTATGGTGCGTTGATCACGCTGGTCACTGGCTTTCTGGTCCTGATCGGAGCGGCTGCTGCGGGCGAACGTGCGCGGACATTTGAGTCGGCGGTTTTGAAAACCCTTGGCGCGCCACGCCGTCAAATCATCGCAAGCTTTGCATTACGTGCCGCTATCTTGGGGCTGGCCGCGGGAACGGTCGCACTTGGCGCTGGCATCTTGGGCGGCTGGGCTGTTTCGACCTTTATCATGGACACGCCCTATGTCCTGATCTGGGGCAATGCGTTGCTGATAATTGGTGGCGGGATCGCTGCATCCACGCTTGCGGGGCTTGCCTTTGCATGGCGACCGCTGTCAGCGAAACCCGCGCAGGTTCTGCGTGCCCGCGAGTAATCAGCGGCGATGATGTAGCAGACTAAACAGGCGCGCTTGGCGGGCGAATGGTTCAGATGGGGCACCATCCGATGGCTGCGCCATGACCTTGCGAGCAAGCATGAGCGCCAGAACTGCAAAGACAGCGCCGCCCAGAAACTGACCGACCAACACACCGGGCGCGCCAAACCAAGCAGCCCCGACCAACACAAAGGGGACGGTCCCAAATGTATTTCGCCCCCAGTTTATAATCGTCGAATAGAACGGGTGACCAAGGTTGTTGAATGCCGCGTTCGACACGAAAATAACGCCGTTGAAAAAGAACATCAGCGACAGTGGGCCCGCGAATAGAAAGACCAGCGTTAGCGCTGTGCCCTCTAGCTGGAACAACATTTGAATGGCTGGACGTGCGAGGAAAAACAGCGTTGAAACCACGACAACGACTATTGCGGTAAACAGCAATCCGTCGCGGAAGGCCCCACGCACACGGTCGTTCAACCCGGCACCCGCATTCTGGCCAATGATCGGCCCTATCGCACCCGACAGCGCAAAAATAACCGCAAAGCCAACAGGCGACATGCGCGCAATGATCGCCATGCCTGCAACGGCGTCTTCACCGAAATCAGACATCGCGCGGGTGACATATGCTTGGCCAATTGGTGTCGCGAGTTGGGTTAGGATCGCAGGAATGGCGATAGCAAAGATCGGGCGAATATCGATTGTGAGACTGCCAAATGTGGGTTTGTCAAAGCCGTCGTAATATTTAATCAGCGGGATCAACGCAGTAACCGCGATCACAATGCGCGCGCAGACACTGGCGATTGCCGCACCCGTCAGTTCAAGATCAAGGCCAAAGATCAAGATCGGATCAAGCACCGCATTAACCAATCCACCCCAAATCGTCGCCATCATTGCGCGCCGTGCATCGCCGTGCGCGCGCAAAATCGCGCCACCAATCATGCCGACAATCAAGAACGGCAACGATGGCACGATGATCGACAAGTAGTGCACAGCAAGGTCCAACGTGGCCCCTGTCGCACCCAGAAGGCCCGCCAGAAACGCGAGGTTCATCCAGACGATGGCGGCAAAAATAGCGCCAAAGATGACACCGTAGATCAGCGAGTTTGTAGCACGCCTGCGGGCCTCTTCTGCTTCGCCGGCACCCAAAGCGCGGGCCACGACGGCACCTGCCGCAATCGCCATGCCGATCCCGAAGGACGTGGTGAAAAACAAGACCGCGCCAGCATATCCCACGGCAGCTGCCAATTCTGCTTTGCCCAGCATCGAGATGAAAATCATGTCGACAAAATCGACCAGAAATACCGCCATCAACCCCACGGAGGCTGTCAGTGACATCACCGAAATATGGCGAAACAAGCTGCCTTGCGTAAAGACAGCTCGCGTGTCGCTATGTGCTTTTGGTTTTGCTTCGCTCATCGAAATTGCGCCCACGCGTGTCAATGCTGCGCACAACAGCAGGACAAACCAGTGAACTCAAGCACTTTCGCGGTTTCTAGCAACACTTCGGCGATGTGAACATGTTACTACAGCGTCGGACGAACCTGCAGCAGTGGCATCACATCTGCCATTTCAGGTCCACGCTCGCGGCCAGTTACCGCTTTGCGCAGCGGCATGAACAGCCCCTTGCCTTTACGGCCAGTTGCCTCTTTCACTGTGGATGTCCAAGCACCCCAGGTGTCAGCATCAAAGGGCAGTTGCGGCAATAAATCAAAGGCCTGCGCAATGAATTCGCGATCTTCATCTGCAACCAGTGGCGTAGCGCCGTCGCGGAACAAGGCCCACCAGTCAGACACTTGATCAAGGTTGGTGATGTTTTCACGCACGACCTGCCAGAATGGTTCTGCTAACTCTGCGGGCACACCCGCCGACGTCAAGACATCGGCCACGTCACCCGCGCTCAGAGTGGCCAGATGACGGGCGGTCAGTGGTACGAGGTCTTCTGCATCGAATTTCGTTGGCGCAGAGCCAAATTTCGAGAGATCAAACGCCGCAACAACTTCGTCAAGATTTGCACGTAGCTCAATCGGCTCGGAAGACCCCAAGCGCGCCATGAGAGACAAGATCGCTTCTGGTGCGATACCGCGTTTGCGCAGGTCACGCAGCGCCAGCGTGCCAAGCCGTTTCGACAGTGCTTCGCCTTGTGGTCCGGTCAGCAATGAATGATGCGCGAAACGCGGGACATTTCCGCCCAGCGCTTCGATGATCTGAATTTGGGTTGCCGTGTTCGTCACGTGGTCTGAACCGCGCACAATGTCAGTGATGCCCATTTCGGTATCATCAACAACAGACGCCAAAGTATACAAAATTTGACCGTCATTCTTGAACAAAACCGGATCACTAACCGACGCTGAATCGATTGAAATATCACCGATAATCCCGTCAGTCCATTCTGTGCGCAATTGATCCAGTTTGAACCGCCAATGCGATCCACGTTCTGCGCGCAGTTTGTCTTTTTCTGCGTCCGAAAGTGCAAGTGCTGCACGGTCATAGACCGGAGGTTTGCCCATGTTCAGTTGCTTTTTGCGCTTGAGGTCAAGTTCGGTCGGGGTTTCAAAACATTCGTAAAGCCGGCCCATATCGATCAGCTTTTGCTTGGCGACCAAATAGTTTTCCATCCGCGCTGACTGATGTTCGGTTTGATCCCATGTAAAGCCAAGCCACTTTAGATCTTCCTTAAGACCTTCGACATATTCGTCCTTTGACCGCACACTGTCGGTATCGTCGATCCGCAGGATGAATTTACCGCCGTTCTGGCGCGCAATCGCGTAGTTAAACAGCGCGGCACGCAAGTTGCCGATGTGTATCCAACCTGTGGGCGAAGGGGCGAATCTGGTCGTGGTCATGAGTATGTCTCCTGTTGCGAGGTATTGACCATGCCGCGCAGCGGATGTCCAGTTTCTGGGGCGATGCCCCTCACCCCGAAGTTTTCGGGGAAAAAGAAGATCATACTTCAGGTTGCCTGAACCGGCCACTTGCCTTTCAGGTCCTTTAGTCCCGCGCGCACGAGGTCTGCCAGCACATCCACGTCAACATCTTCGAGCTTGTTGAGATAAAGGCATGACTTGCCGGTTTTGTGCTTGCCCAGCCGCGCAAGAATACCGCTAAAATCCGCATAGCCCGGCATGATATAGATCGACATATTCGATTTGCGCGGACTAAAGCCGGTTGCCAGAAAATCACCGCTGCGCCCACTGTCATATGTATAATGATAACTGCCGTAACCGATGATGGAAGGACCCCACATTTGCGGCACCCAACCGGTCACTTGGCGAAACATCTTGTCTAGAGCTAATGCATCGGCCTGCCGTGTCGGATGCGCGATAGCATTTATGAAATCGCTTACGGATTGCGTCGTTGCTTGGGTTTTATTCTCTGCCATGTCGCATCCTAGCACGATCTTCTTTTGTGCCAAAGACTTTGCCCGCTGTCACACGCCTGTTTCCGTGCCCAGCTCTGGCGACTAGTCTCGTTATCGAGGCATTGCCTTTTTCCCAAACACACGGAAATGAGGTGAATGATATTGGACACCTGGTTTTGATGGCTTGCAGATCGCACAGTTAGATCACCGCGGTAGCGTGAGAACTAACCCCAAGAAAACCAAATAGCTGCCACCGGTTTTTCGATAGCGCAGGCTTGCTTTGATCCGTGTTTCAGCCTTTACGCGGAAACATTTTCTTAGCTGTTGTCACGCCACTGGTTCACGATCGGATACCGGCGGTCGAGCCAGAACGCGCGCGATGATAGACGTGGGCCGGGGGCAGACTGAAAGCGTTTATACTCGCTGATGTACAGCAGATGTTCCACACGTTTGACCGTTGCGCGATCATAGCCCGCAGCCACGCAGTCCGCCACCGAGGCGTCTTGATCCACCAGCATCATCAGTATCCCGTCAAGGATATCATAAGGCGGCAGGCTGTCTTCGTCTTTTTGATCAGGGCGCAGTTCGGCCGATGGCGGCTTGTCGATAATCGCCACAGGGATTACTTCTCCTGCGGGGCCTTGCATCCAAGCGCGGTGGTTCGCGTTGCGCCAGCGGCAAGCCTCAAACACGCGGGTTTTGTACATGTCTTTGATCGGGTTATATCCGCCGGCCATATCGCCATAGATGGTCGCATAGCCCACGGCGACTTCGGATTTGTTGCCCGTCGTCAAAAGCATTTCGCCGAACTTGTTGGATTGGGCCATCAACAGCAAACCGCGGATACGTGACTGGATGTTCTCTTCGGTCAGACCTTCGTCTAGCCCCGCAAACAAAGGTGCCAACGCTTCGGTGACAGCCGCGCGCGGCCCCGCGATACTAACAGTATCGTATTTGCAGCCCAATGCCTGCGCCGCCGCCGCCGCATCATCAAGCGAGCCTTGCGATGTGTATTCGGACGGCAACATCACGCAGCGCACGTTTTGCGCACCCAACGCGTCTGTTGCTATCGCAGCTACAATCGCACTGTCGATGCCACCTGAAAGGCCTAACAGCACCTTCGCAAATCCTGTTTTGCGCATATAGTCGCGCAGCGCTTCGACCATAACTCTGTAGTCTTGCTCAATGCTGTCGGGGAAAATCGCCTTTTCGCCATCCGCTGCATGCCAACCTGCGTCCGTCAGTGTGAAATCGACATGCACGACAGAGCTTTCCAAGAACGGCAGTTGCACAGCCAGCTTTCCGCCCCGGTTCAGCACGAATGATCCGCCGTCAAACATTTGATCGTCTTGCCCGCCGACCATGTTCAGGTAAACTAACGGCACATCATTTTCGATCACCCGAGACACCATATTGTTCATGCGGATCGGAAATTTGTCGCGAAAGTAGGGTGACCCGTTCGGGATCACTAAAATCTCTGTGCCGCTTTCGACCATCGCTTCGCAAACATCCGGATACCATGCGTCTTCGCAAATCGGATTGCCGATGCGCGCCCCATTGTTGAGGGCATAAGGCCCGGCGATATCGGCGCTTTTAAACAAGCGGACTTCGTCAAAGACATTGAAGTTCGGAAGGAAGTGCTTGCGCGCGCAGGCAACGATTTCGCCGCCGCGCAGCGTGAAATAGGCATTATAAAGCCGCTCGTCTTCGACGAAAGGACCCCCAATAGAAAGCGCTGGTCCATCGGCGCAGTCGCGGGCCAATGCATGCAAGTGCTCTAACGCGTCGGCCACAAATGCTGGTTTCGCGATCAAATCCTGAGTTTGGTAGCCGACCAAGAACATCTCTGGCAATGCAACCAAATCAGCACCATTTGCTTTGCCTTCGGCCCAAGCCTCGCGCGCCTGATTTGCATTGCCTGCAATGTCGCCGACGGTCGGGTTCAGCTGTGCCATCGTAAGACGAAATGTTTTTGTCATAGTTTTGTCCCAATGCCTTGCGATGCATGTAGCAGAATAGTGCGCGGGGGAAAGCCGATTGCATACGAATGCTGTTAGACATTGTCAGCCGCGCTTTGCTTTCCTAAGCTGCCCACGAGAAAAATATATCGGAGAAGTCGATGACGATGTTTGGATTATCAAAAACTGTTGTAGCTGCAGTGCTCGCAACCGGGCTGGCAACAAGTGGATATGCACAAACTGTCGAGACAAAACAATATGATGACGGCGGAGTCTACGAGGGGACGTTCCTTGATGGCAAGCAACATGGCACCGGAACATACCGCCTTCCCAACGGCTACGAATACACCGGAGAATGGATCGAAGGAGAGATTCGCGGCCAAGGTGTTGCGACATTTCCCAATGGTTCTGTCTATGAAGGCACCTTTTTAGCGGGCAAGCCGGAAGGTCAGGGGCGAATCACATTTGCCGATGGCGGAACGTTTGAAGGCGACTGGTTAGACGGAAATATCACAGGCCAAGGTATCGCGGTTTACGCAAACGGCGTGACCTACGAGGGTGAGTTCCGCAACGCGATGCACAACGGCACCGGCACAATGACAAGCCCGGGCGGCTATATCTACGAAGGATCGTGGATCAATGGCGCAAAAGAGGGCGACGGCAAAATAACATACCCTGACGGCGCAATTTACGAGGGAAACCTCAAATCAGGCACGCGTGACGGCGTGGGAACGCTGACAATGGCGGATGGCTTGATCTACAGCGGCGACTGGGTTGATGGCGAAATTCAGGGTGCAGGCACGCTGACCCAACCCAATGGTGACGTCTACGTCGGCACACTTGTGGATGGCCGCCGCGAAGGCGAAGGCGCAGCGACTTATGCCAATGGTGATACATATAGCGGCACCTTCTTGGCCGATCTGCGCCATGGCACCGGAACATTCACCGGAACTGACGGGTATCTTTATTCGGGCGAATGGCTTGATGGTCAGATCGCTGGCGAGGGCGAGGTCACCTATCCTGATGGCTCCGTCTATGTTGGCACATTCACGAATAACGTCGCCAATGGGTCAGGCAAGATCACATACCCCAACGGTGCGACATATGATGGCACTTGGCAGAATGGCGTGATCAATGGCGCTGGCATTGCAACATACGAGAACGGTTTGGTCTACGAAGGCGCTTTCTTGAACGCCCAATATCATGGCCAAGGCAAGATGACTTACGCAGATGGCTACGTTTACGAAGGCGAGTGGGCCGAAGGACAGCGCAACGGCCAAGGCCGCGCGACTTATGCAGATGGCACGGTCTATGTTGGGTCCTTTCTGAACGGACAGCGCAACGGCGAAGGCGAAATCACACTTCCCGATGGCTTTACCTATGTGGGGGGCTGGCAGGACGGCGTGATTGATGGCACCGGCGTGGCGACATATGCGAACGGCGATGTCTATGAAGGCAGCTTTGTGCGCGGCCGCCGCGAAGGCGAAGGCACAATGAGCTATGCCACAGGTCAAGAAAGCGTCGGCACATGGTCAGACGGTGCATTGGTGTCAGAAACGAGCCAAGACAACTAAACACTGCTTTGCGAGAAGAATTCAAAGGGGGCTTGGCACAACTGCCAAGCCCCTTTTTTGTTGCTAGACTGCCGCGCCTTGATCCAGCTTTGCGAGCCATTGATCAGCTTCGCGCAAAATAGTCTCGCGTTTGGTTTCTTCCATCCGGTCCCACACGCGGTACATATTCCCCATGCGCGGATTACTTTTGAACCGCGCGCGATGTCGATCCAAAAAATGCCAGTAAAGCAGGTTAAACGGGCACGCATTTTCGCCTGTCTTATCTTGGACGCGGTAAGCACATGACCCGCAATAGTTCGACATCTTATGAATGTAGTTGCCTGACGAGATATAAGGTTTTGAGGCGATGATCCCGTCGTCGGCAAACTGGCTCATCCCGATGACATTCGGGGCCTCGACCCATTCATAGGCGTCAGCATAAACCGCCAAATACCATTCATGCACATGCGCCGGATCAATTCCTGCTAACAACGCGAAATTGCCAGTCACCATTAACCTTTGAATATGATGCGCATAGGCGTGTTCCTTAGTCTGCGCCACGGACTGCGTCATGCAGTTCATTTTTGAAGGCGCCCCCCAATAGACATCCGGCAATGCGCGATCGTGCCCCAAGCCGTTGCGGGCAGTATAATCCGGCCCCTCGCGGAAATAGATCCCACGGACGTACTCGCGCCAGCCGATGATCTGTCTAATGAACCCTTCGACAGCGTTTAACGGCGCATTGCCAGCATGGTAAGCGGCCTCGACCTGCTGACAAACCGCAAGCGGATCTAGCAGTCCGGCATTCAGGTAAAAGCTGATCAGCGAATGATAAAGAAACGGCTGGTCATTCAGCATCGCATCTTGGAAATCACCGAATTTTGGTAGGCCTCCGTCGATCCAATGAGCAAGCTGTTCTTGCGCTTGGGCACTGGTTGTGGCGAACCAAAAGGGACGCAGGTCACCAAAATTACCCGAGAACCGCTCAGAGACCAAAACAAGTACGTCTTCATCAGGGGCAAAGCGCAGCGGACCTTCAAAATCGACCTGGTCAGGCGCAGGCTTGCGGTTGTCATGATCGTAATTCCACTTGCCGCCCTCCGGCTTGTCGCCATCCATCAGCAGACCCGTCTTGCGGCGCATATCGCGGTAAAAATACTCCATCCGTAGCTGCTTGCGACCGTCTGCCCAATCTTCGAACTCTTTGTGGGACGCGATAAAACGGGTGTCAGAAAGGCAGTGCGATTTCAGCGGCATCTCGGCTAGGGCGTCGATCAAACGCCATTCGCCGGGTTCTGTATAAACAACGCCTGCTGCACCCTTTTCAGCCGCGCGCCGGATCAATTCGCCGGTGATCGTGCCTGTGTTTTCAGGATCATCCAACCGTGTATAGGCTACGGACCAGCCCTGCGCCCGCAGGTCTGTGGCGAAATAGCGCATCGCCATGAAAGTGAATGCGATCTTTTTGGGGTGATGGGGAACATAGCTGGCCTCCCCCATGACTTCGGCCATGACCACGACATCACTCCCTTTGTCGGCTTTTCGTAGCGCCGACAAATCCAGAGAAAGTTGGTCCCCAAGTACAAGAACCAACCTCACCAGACGATCTCCTGTCCGGCAAAATCATAAAAGCCACCAGTTTGTTCCAACTTAAAAGCTGCGATGACACCCAACAAATTACGCGCAGCCTCTGCGGCAGGGACTGTTTTGTGGCGGCCTGCGTAGTCTTTAGTAAATGACGTCTCGACCGTTCCGGGATGAAGGGCCACACAAATCGATTGCTTGTGCGATCTGCCCAGTTCAATCGCTGCCCCATGAACAATCTGGTTCAATGCAGCTTTGGATGCGCGGTAGGAATACCAACCGCCGATTTGATTGTCCCCGATTGATCCGACCCGCGCAGACAAGGTCGCGATCACACAGCGTCTGTCTTTGGGCAAGAGGCGGGCAGCGTGACGCAAAATCAAAGCAGGGCCAATTGCGTTCACAGCAAAGACCTGCGCCATCGCGTTTGCATCAATCGCCGACAGGTTCTTTTCGGGCGCTCCGGAGGCAGGTGACAGAATACCAACTGCCGTTACAATCAAATCAAATGGTCCGGTCAATCCGGCCAATGCGGCATCCACACGGGCCGGGTCAGTCACATCAAACCCGTCGGCCGCGCGCGATAGGCCAGTGACATCCCAGCCGTCGCCCGCCAATTGCGCGGCGATTGCCGCCCCAATGCCGCCGCTTGATCCAATTATCAGTGCCTTCATCATAAACCTCTTTGCTTCGCAGAATACTTAGCGCCTCCTTAGTCAGTGGCCACCACGTCACCCATCATCTTGCCAAATAAACTCGCGCGCGCAGCGCATTCGACCCTTTCCAACGGCGCACAGCTTTGTATAGTTGCGACATGATGAAACGCGCACATATCACGAACGTTGCCTCTTTGGGGCACCTCCTGCGCGCGCGTCTACTCCTTAGCAGCCTCTGAGCGTGCCATTCGGCGCGACCGCTCAGAGGGGAACAGCGCCAAGATAAATGCTAAGGACCAAAGGAATACGGACATGACAAAAGAAAAAGTGTTGATTTTCGACACCACCTTGCGCGACGGGGAACAATCCCCGGGTGCGACAATGACCCACGACGAAAAGATCGAAATTGCTGAAATGCTGGATGAAATGGGCGTCGATATTATCGAAGCCGGTTTTCCCATTGCTTCCGAGGGCGATTTTAACGCGGTCAGCGCGATTGCGGCGCAGTCACAATCCGCGACGATCTGCGGATTGGCGCGTGCAAACTACAAGGACATCGACCGCTGCTGGGACGCTGTGAAGCACGCAAAATCACCGCGCATTCACACCTTTATCGGAACATCCGAACTGCACCGCGCCATTCCAAACCTGAACATGGATGAAATGGCCGAACGCATCCACGACACCGTGACCCATGCCCGCAACTTGTGCGACAACGTCCAATGGTCGCCGATGGATGCAACCCGCACCGAGGAAGACTATCTTTGCCGCGTTGTCGAAATCGCGATCAAGGCGGGAGCGACAACGATCAATATTCCCGACACCGTCGGCTATACTGCCCCCGTGGAAAGTGCCGAATTGATCCGTATGTTGATCAATAAAGTGCCAGGCGCTGACAGCATTATCTTTGCCACGCATTGCCACAACGACCTTGGCATGGCGACTGCGAACTCGCTTGCTGCTGTCGAAGGCGGCGCGCGGCAGATCGAATGTACGATCAACGGTCTGGGCGAACGTGCGGGAAACACAGCACTGGAAGAAGTCGTCATGGCCCTCAAAGTGCGCGGCGATATCATGCCGTATACAACAGGTATCGATACCCGAAAGATCATGAACATCTCGCGGCGTGTAGCGACTGTTTCGGGCTTCCCTGTGCAGTTCAACAAAGCCATCGTCGGCAAGAACGCATTCGCACACGAAAGCGGTATCCACCAAGACGGAATGCTGAAGAACAGCGAAACATTCGAGATCATGCGCCCCGAAGATGTGGGTTTGTCTGGCACTTCATTGCCGCTTGGAAAGCACTCCGGCAGGGCCGCCTTGCGCGCCAAATTATCCGAGATGGGCTATGATCTTGCCGACAATCAGTTGAAGGATGTGTTCGTCCGTTTCAAGGATTTGGCCGACCGCAAGAAGGAAGTCTTTGACGACGATCTGTTGGCATTGGTCACTCAGAACGACGCGGCTGATGACCGCCTTAAGCTGAAATCACTGCGTGTTGTCTGCGGCACCGAAGGCCCCCAGACGGCCGACATGGTGATGGAAGTTGATGGCACCGATATTGAGACATCAGCAACGGGTGACGGCCCTGTCGATGCAACATTCAACGCGGTCAAAGCGATCTTTGACCACGGTGCACGCTTGCAGCTTTATCAGGTAAGTGCGGTCACCGAAGGTACCGATGCGCAGGCTACAGTCTCTGTGCGGATGGAAGAAGACGGACGTATTGCGACTGGTCAATCGGCAGATACCGACACCGTTGTGGCAAGTGCCAAGGCCTATATCAATGCGTTGAACCGTCTGCTGGTGCGGCGCGAAAAATCGGCGCCTGGCTATGATGTGAAGGGTGTATCTTACAAAGATACCTGACCATTTAACCCGACTCGAAACATAGGGGCGGCCACGTGAAAGCGGGCTGCCCCATTTTTGTTGCGATGGGTGATGTGGGTAGCATGGCCACGTCGATATCACCAAAATATTCTAAATATGATATAAGTTGGCGATAGTTGCGGAAATTTGCCTCATAAAAGTTGAAAAAGTATAAGTAGCAAGATGCCGCCGCGTCGGGCGATTGAAGGGCTTCTATCCGCTCGCGCATCCCCTTATAAGCAATCCAACGCTTCACACCTGCGACTGTGTGGGGATTTGCACACTGGGTATGGGAAGGCCAACTTCATGGCAGGCTTCGGCGGATTATTTTCTTCGGATATGGCGATTGACCTGGGCACAGCGAACACGCTGGTCTACGTCAAAGGCAAAGGCATTGTTTTGTCGGAACCTTCAGTGGTGGCCTATCATGTGAAGGACGGCGTCAGGAAAGTTCTGGCCGTTGGCGAAGACGCGAAACTGATGTTGGGCCGTACACCGGGCAGCATCGAGGCGATCCGCCCAATGCGCGATGGCGTGATTGCAGACTTTGATACGGCCGAAGAAATGATCAAGCATTTCATCCGCAAAGTGCACCGCCGCTCAACATTTTCAAAGCCCAAGATCATCGTTTGCGTTCCACATGGCGCGACCCCCGTTGAAAAGCGCGCGATCCGCCAGTCCGTTCTGTCAGCAGGCGCACGCCGCGCTGGACTGATTGCCGAACCGATCGCGGCAGCGATTGGTGCGGGCATGCCAATCACCGACCCGACAGGCAACATGGTTGTCGACATCGGCGGCGGTACGACCGAAGTCGCCGTCCTTTCGCTGGGCGACATCGTCTATGCTCGTTCCGTCCGCGTCGGTGGTGACCGCATGGATGAGGCGATTATCAACTACTTGCGCCGTCAGCATAACCTGCTCATCGGTGAAAGCACCGCAGAGCGGATCAAGACGTCGATCGGAACGGCCCGCATGCCAGACGATGGCCGCGGCCAGACGATGCAAATTCGCGGCCGTGATCTGTTAAATGGCGTGCCGAAAGAAACCGAAATCACTCAGGCCCAAGTAGCCGAAGCGTTGGCTGAACCCGTGCAGCAGATTTGCGAAGCCGTGATGACCGCCTTGGAAGCCACTCCGCCAGACCTTGCTGCCGACATTGTTGATCGCGGTGTAATGCTAACCGGAGGTGGCGCATTGCTGGGTCAGCTTGATCTGGCGCTACGCGAACAGACCGGCCTTGCAGTTTCTGTCGCGGACGAGTCACTTAATTGTGTAGCTTTAGGCACCGGTCGCGCACTGGAATACGAAAAACAGCTGCGGCATGTGATAGACTACGACAGTTAACACAAATCGGGGGAACAGCCGCCCTTGGCACGCGATAAGCCCAACGAAGACTATATTGGTCCGATCCGCAGATTGCTGGTCGGGGTTTTGGTCTTGGCCTTGTTGGGTCTATTCCTGCTTTGGCGTATCGATAGCCCACGTGTTGAACGTTTTCGCGCAGCAGCGATTGATACGGTTGTTCCATCTTTCGATTGGGCGATGGCCCCGATCACCGGTGCCGCCAATCTAATTAGTGACTTTGAAAGCTACCAACAGTTGCGCTCCCAAAACCAAGACTTGCGCCGCGAGTTACAGCAGATGAAAGCCTGGAAAGAGGCCGCTTTGCAGTTGGAACAAGAAAACGCCAAGCTGTTGGACCTCAATAACGTCAGCCTTGATCCGCAACTCACCTTTGTCACTGGCGTGGTTATCACCGACAGTGGCTCTCCTTTTCGGCAATCGGTTTTGGTAAATGTCGGCGCACGCGATGGTATTTTGGATGGCTGGCCGACAATGGACGGGATCGGGCTTGTGGGCCGTATCGCTGGCGTCGGGAATGAAACAAGCCGTGTGATGCTCTTGACCGACACCTCAAGCCGGATTCCTGTAACGATCCAACCATCCGGGCAAAAGGCGATCCTTGCGGGCGACAATTCACTGAACCCACCGATCGAATTTTTGGGCGATACGGCCCTTGTCCGCCCGGGTGACCGCGTGGTGTCGTCTGGCGATGGCGGCGTCTTTCCTGCGGACTTGTTGGTTGGGCAAGTGGCCTTGGGGACGGACGAGCGCCTGCGCGTGCGCTTGGCTGCCGACTATCAACGTCTGGAATTCTTACGCGTCCTGCGGTCGCAACCGCATGAAGATATCCCAGACCCGAATGAACTTCTGACCCCCGAGGCGGAATTCTTCGGTCCTGCCGCCATCAATCCTGTGTCTTTGCAGTCTATCGAGGTGAGTGATGGCTGAAGGTGCAGACCGCAAAACATGGATCAATCGCGGCGTTTTCGCCCTTTTGGCCTTTGTGTTTATCGTCATAGACCTTGTGCCGCGTGACATGCGACCGCCGGTTTGGGCTGCGCCCGATCTGCTTTTGGCCGTGACATTGGCTTGGGTTGCGCGCAAGCCGTCCTACTTGCCGGTGCCAACTATCGCTATTTTCTTTTTGATGACGGATTTCTTATTTATGCGCCCGCCGGGACTGTGGGCTGCATTGGTTGTTATCTTGACCGAGGTGATCCGCCGCCAAAACCGCGACTTTCGCGATATGCCATTCTTGGTGGAATGGGGTACAATTGCAGTGGGTATTTGCGCGATCACCATCGTAAATCGATTGGTCATTGCAGTCGTGATGTTGCCCCAAGCGCCGCTCGGGCTTACCTTTCTTGAGATGATCGCAACGATTGCCATCTATCCGGTCGTTTTGGTTGTCGCGCATTTTGTGTTTGGTGTGACCCGCACCGCACCCGGCGAAGTTGGCAGCAAAGGACATTTGCTATGAAACGTCCCGCCAAGGATAACATCGAAAGCGTCCGCACGATTGGTCGCCGCGCCCTCGTTATTGGGGCGGCACAGCTTGGTGTTGTCGGTGTTTTGGGGTGGCGGCTTCGGTCTATGCAAGTCGAACAAGCTGACCAGTTTCGACTGCTGGCCGAAGAAAACCGCATCAACATTCGCCTTCTCGCACCCGAACGCGGCCTCATCTTTGATCGCAACGGCATCCCGATTGCAGACAATGAACAGAACTACCGTGTCGTCATGGTCCGCGAGGACGCCGGTGATGTCGGCGAAGTATTGGCCAAACTAACCGAGATCGTCGATATTGATCCCGATGACCTTGCCCGCGCGATGGAAGAAATGAAACGCCGCTCGCCATTTGTGCCAGTCACGATTGCAGATCGCCTGAGCTGGGAAGACGTGGCGCAGATCAACCTGAACACCCCCGCCCTGCCCGGCATTCAAGCCGAGGTTGGCCTGAGCCGCGTTTATCCATGGGGCGCTGATCTGGCGCATGTGGTCGGCTATGTCGGTCCAGTGAGCGACTATGACCTTAGTCGGATTGATGATCCTGATCCGTTGCTTCAAATTCCAAAATTCCAGATCGGCAAGACTGGCGCGGAAAACAAGCTGGAACAAACGCTGCGCGGCAGTGCGGGCAACCGCCGGATTGAAGTGAACGCCGCAGGCCGGATCATGCGCGAACTTGACCGAAAAGAGGGCGATCCGGGCAAAGATATCCAACTAACCCTCGATAGTCGTTTGCAAAGCTATACCCAAGCGCGGCTTGACGGCGAATCCTGTGGTGCCGTTGTGATCGATCTTGAGAATGGCGATTTGCGCGCCATTGCGTCGGCCCCTGCCTTTGATCCCAATCTTTTTGTACGCGGCATTTCGGTGCCTGACTGGACGGCACTGAACGAAGACAAATATCGCCCACTGGCTGCAAAGGCCGTGCAAGGCACCTATCCGCCTGGATCGACCTTTAAGATGGTCACTGTTATGGCCGCGATGGAGGCAGGCGTCGTTGCTGCAGATGAAACTGTCTACTGCCCCGGCTATACTGACGTGTTTAACATCCGCTTTCACTGTTGGAAGCGCGGCGGGCACGGCAATATCAACCTGCACGAAAGCCTCAAACAAAGCTGCGACTGTTATTATTATGAGATCGCCCAGCGCGTCGGAATCGACAAGATGGCCGAAATGGCCCGCAAGTTGGGTTTGGGTGTGCGTCATGATTTGCCATTGTCGGCAGTTGCCGAAGGTCTTGCACCGGACAAAGACTGGAAGTCGCGGGTGCGCGATGAGGACTGGCGTATTGGCGATACGGTCAATGCGTCTATTGGGCAAGGTTATGTTTTGACGTCACCGTTGCAGTTGGCGGTCATGACCGCCCGTATTGCCACTGGACGGGTCGTGACACCACGCTTGATCCGGCTAATCGACGGCGAAGCACAACCGTCCGGTTTGGGCGAAAGCCTTGGCATCAACGAAAACACACTGCGTCGCGTGCGCGCCTCGATGAATGATGTGTGTAATCACCGACGCGGCACGGCTTACCGGTCACGGATCACCGACGATGCGCACAAGATGGCAGGTAAGACCGGCACCAGTCAGGTGCGCCGCATTACGCCAGAAGAACGCGCCGCAGGTGTGACCAAAAACGAAGACCTGCCATGGGAACGCCGCGATCACGCATTATTCGTGGGCTACGCGCCTTACGACAATCCGCGTTATGCGGTGTCTGTCGTGGTCGAACATGGCGGCGGCGGATCGGCTGCCGCAGCACCGATTGCCCGCGATATCTTGCTGCAAGCTCAATACGGTGGCCCCCCTCCACTTGAGGCTTATCCATCTGATGTGCGTGACAAGATCGCAGAGCAACAGCGCCGGATCGAAGCCCGCATTCCACCGGGTGCCAAAGGTCGCAGCCGCGTATGAGCTATCTTGAGCACAACACCAAATTTGTCCCGACAGGGATCCGCAAGGTTCTGCACCTGAATTGGCCAATTATCATGCTGCTGGTTGCGGTTGCCTGTGCAGGTTTCGTGATGCTGTATTCAGTCGCTGGCGGGTCAACCACCCCGTGGGTCGAACCCCAGATGAAGCGTTTTGTCCTTGGGATGGTCTTGATGCTGGCCGTTGCGATGGTGCCGATCTGGTTTTGGCGAAATATGGCGTTTGTAGCTTATGCTGGATCAATCCTATTGCTGTTAGGGGTAGAGTTTTTCGGCGAAGTTCGTATGGGCGCGCAGCGTTGGATCGACCTTGGTTTTATGCGATTGCAGCCTTCAGAACTGACCAAAATTACGCTCGTGATGTTTTTGGCAGCCTACTATGACTGGCTACCCAACAAGAAGACTTCGCATCCTTTGTGGGTCATGCTGCCGGTTATTTTTATTCTTTTGCCGACAATGTTGGTTTTAAGCCAGCCGGACCTTGGCACCGCGCTTTTGTTGTTGATCGGCGGGGCTGCGATCATGTTCTTGGCTGGTGTGCATTGGGCTTATTTCGCGACAGTGGTGACCGCAGGTGTCGGCACGATTGTTGCCGTGTTCCAAAGCCGTGGCACGACGTGGCAGTTGCTCAAAGACTACCAATACCGCCGCATTGATACGTTTCTGGACCCTTCCAATGACCCGCTTGGTGCGGGCTATCACATCACGCAGGCCAAGATCGCGCTGGGGTCCGGCGGTTGGACGGGACGCGGTTTCATGCAAGGCACACAGTCGCGGCTGAACTTTCTACCTGAGAAACACACCGACTTTATCTTTACGACATTGGCAGAAGAGTTCGGCTTTGTTGGCGCGTTTACCCTGCTGATCCTGTATCTGCTGATCATCCTATTTTGCGTCATTTCCGCGTTGGGCAATCGCGACCGTTTCGCTTCACTGCTCACCCTTGGCATCGCAATGACGTTTTTCCTTTTCTTCGCTGTCAATATGGCGATGGTCACGGGCCTTGCCCCTGTTGTTGGTGTTCCTTTGCCGCTGGTCAGTTATGGCGGCTCTGCGATGCTTGTTCTTTTGGTTGCCTTTGGTCTGGTCCAAAGCGCGCATGTACATAGGCCTAGATAATGCTCAACGTTCTGTTTTCCGCACGTCCCGATGCTTGGGATGAATATGAAGGGCCGCTGAACGCTGCTTTCGAACAAGCCGGTTTGCAGGTGAAGCTAGCGCGCGAACATGCACCCGAGGATGTCGACTATATCGTTTTTGCCCCCACTGGTCCGGTCCGCGATTTCGCCCCTTACACAAAAACCAAAGCAGTGATGAGCCTCTGGGCAGGTGTTGAAACCGTCGTAGACAACCCGACTTTGACCCAACCACTGTGCCGTTTGGTCGATCACAGCCTAACCAATGGTATGATCGAATGGGTCACGGGTCACACCTTGCGTCATCACCTTGGCATGGACACCCACATCACCAAACAAGACGGCGTTTGGCGCGACGACAGCTTTCCACCAGTGGCGGCCCAGCGCCCTGTCACGATCCTTGGCATTGGTGCTTTGGGTGCGGCCTGTGGGCAAGCGCTACACCAACTTGGGTTTCCCGTGACAGGTTGGAGCCGCGCCACCAAAGACATCCCCAACATACGCTGTCTGCACGGTGATGACGGTCTTATGCAGGCACTGACGGACGCGCAGATTGTTATTCTGCTGTTGCCACAAACACCGCAAACCGAAAACATGCTGAATGCCGAAACACTGGCCTTAATGGCGCGTGGTGCGTTTGTGATCAATCCGGGCCGCGGGCCATTGATTGATGATGATGCTCTTGTTGCCGCACTTGATAGCGGTCAAATCGCACATGCAACGCTGGACGTATTCCGCACCGAACCCCTGCCCCAGAACCACCCGTTCTGGGCGCATCCGCAAGTCACGGTCACACCCCATATCGCTTCGACAACGCGGCCTGAAACCGCCGCGAGCGTGATCGCCGACAACATCGCACGCGGCGAGGCTGGAAAGCCATTTCACTATCTCGTTGATCGGAGTTTGGGTTACTAACGCAGCTTTGGCGGATTAGCCGGATCCATCCCCGGCGCGCCTGGTGCTTGTGCTGTATGCGTTTCTGGCAGATCGAAACGTAGCCCGACCTTAGCCAGATAGGCCGCAAACGGGTCGCTTGCTTTGACGAACAGCACATCCATCACCCCTGCCTCGATCCCTGAAAAGGTCAGCGCTTCGCTGGCAGCTGATGCAAGCGCGTTTTCGGAACCTTCAACGGCATCCACAAATGCCAACACATGCCCGCGCGATCCATCTTCGTAGGTGGCCGCCGCAAGATACGCAGATCGCGCAAGCCCAGCCGCGATAGCCAGCTTGCGATCCAGTCCTGTAATTACGGCTTCTGGCAGTCCGACGGGGGGGGACACCTCGCGAATGCGCGCCTCTGTTTCGGACGGCGCATTCGACAGCGTTTGCACCAACCAATCGACAGCTTCGGCAGGGATCAGCATCGCGGAAGGTGCCACCTCAAGGTTTAACGCAAGACCGATCCCTTGGCCGTGCAGCATTTCTGCTAATGCACGGCCTGATAGCCCCGCATAAGGCACCACGCGTCCGGCAAACTGCGACAAGCGTTCTTGGCGGTCAAAAACAAGGCTAAAGCGCTGGTCTTCGATTTCGAACAACTCTGGGGAAACCTGATCGCCTGCGGCCTCTTCGCCCAACAACATAAACAGTTCGGTATCAGCCAGACGTTCGTAAAACCGCAAACGCGCGTTATCATCTTCGGGGGCGGCTTCCATCAGGGCGTGGGCTTCATCAAGGTCGGTCATCGCAAAACATCTTTCACTTGGGCGCGCAGGTCTGGCAGTAATTCATCTGCAAACCACGGGTTCTTCTTTAACCATCCGGTATTGCGCCACGACGGATGAGGCAAGGGGTAGACACGTGGTGCATAGTCGCGCCAGCCTTGAACCGTAGCCGTGACACCGGTTTTTGCGCCCAGATGATATCGCTGCGCATAATCACCAACGATGACCGTCAAAGGCACGTCGCCCAACTGCTGCATCACGCGGTCATGCCAAGTCGCGCCGCAAACTTTGGGCGGAGCCAAATCTGCGCCCTTTGCATCATACCCCGGAAAGCAAAACGCCATTGGCACAATCGCAATCTTTGCGCGGTCATAGAATGCGCCTGACCCAATACCCAGCCAATCGCGCAGCCGATCCCCGGAGCGGTCGTCAAAGGGTTTACCGGACGCGTGAACGCGCATGCCGGGTGCTTGGCCTGCGATCAAAATGCGGGGTCTTTCAGTAAACCAAACAACCGGTCGTGGGCGATGGCGTGTGTGTGACGCAGCAAAGCGTTCCGCGCAAATACGGCAATTTTCGATCTCTTCGCGCAGGGTCACGTCACGTAAACCATTTCAGTTGCCCCATTCGTCAATGCTCGTTTCGAGTAAAGATAGCATAGCTGCAGTGTGACAGGTACGTCCTACAAGATGGACTTTTGCAACGTTCACGCGATTGTCGCTATAATCATGCCGCAATATCACGGTATGGACCATAAAGAAGGGATGTTAAGACATTCCTGCTATATGACTAGTCTCGTAAGTCGTGCACAAAAATAGGGTCAAAATGCTGGAGTTCTCTTCGGTCAGCAAATCGTTCTGGACGGGCACCCAGCGCAAGGTCATTCTTGACCGTGCGTCTTTTCGGGTGAAGCTCGGGACGTCCTTAGGCATTTTAGCGCCCAATGGCACTGGCAAGACGACCCTGATCAACATGATGGCGGGCTTGGAAAAACCTGACGAAGGAACAATTACGCGCACATGCCGTGTGTCTTTTCCTTTGGGGTTCAC
>Ga0208660_1000173_pt1 | contig 24642 bp, 24 predicted proteins | sample DEB08_DNA_13_FD_184527 | JGI IMG/M metagenome (GOLD analysis project Ga0208660, IMG submission 184527) | Aqueous microbial communities from the Delaware River and Bay under freshwater to marine salinity gradient to study organic matter... | ecosystem: Environmental > Aquatic > Marine > Coastal ... | reverse complement strand
TGTCTCAGTTCCAGTGTGTCTGATCGTCCTCTCAAACCAGATACTGATCGTCGCCTTGGTAAGCCATTACCTTACCAACTAGCTAATCAGCCGCGAGCTTTTCTTTAGGCAGATAAATCTTTTTCACTCTAAAGCATATGGGGTTTTAGCAATCGTTTCCAATTGTTATTCCCCTCCTAAAGGCAAATTACTCACGTGTTACTCACCCGTCCGCCACTTGAGTTAAAAACTCCCGTACGACTTGCATGTATTAGGCATACCGCCAGCGTTCATCCTGAGCCAGGATCAAACTCTCTTAAAATTTCCTTAATTTTTTATGTTTTAGGGATTTGTTTAGAAATCCTATATAACTTGTTTATATACATACTTATGTAAGATAAGTTGTCTAAGATTATTTTATAACAACAAAAAGAATAATAAGTAATAATTTATAAAAGCTATATTTAATTTAAATTAAAGTGAATTATGTTCGTTTCGTTAAACCAACAAAGTAAACTTGTCGACATATTTTTAATTTCATGAAAATCTATGGGTACTGAGTTAAAACTTATACTTTGTCCAATTTGATTTACATGATCGTAATATTCTTTTAGAATTCTATTTGGAAGGAAATCATTTATCGGTTGATAATTTTCATCGACATAAGTTTTTAAAAGAAATTCTGTTATTTCTGGTCGATCTGTAAACCAGTGTTCTCGAAGACTATCGGGAATTGGAGAATTTTTCCAGAGTTCAGGTAATCCTCTAAAAACTCGAACATTTTGTCCAAATTCGTTTATCATTTCAAGCAATTCATTATTTTGAGTTTCAGGTTTGTATTCAGCAAGCTTTTCAACTTCAAGAAGCATTCCTTCTTTTGGTAAATATGGCATTGTAAATGCTAATCGACCAATTATATCAATTGCATAACCTAGTAAACCAAGACCTATTGATGGAGAAAAATCAACTCCAAGGAAACCAGGAATAACTCCATGAAATGCATTTAAGTACCAGTCCGTAGTAATCCGAAGCGATTCAAATGGTTGTGAATAAGGATTAAACATTAACCACCAATAAAAAGCGACTCTTGTTTGACATATCACTAAATATGTCTTTAAAATCTGATGAATCCATTCTTGAACATCTCTTAAAGTTATTATATTGACTTGATGATTACAGACGATTTGAATAAATTGTGATAACCAATTAAATAAATATACTGGACTTGTCGCGGATTCAGATTCAACCACAAATAAATTAAAATATCCATCGACTCCATCTGAGTAAAAGTACTGAGTAGGTGGATTAAATGGATTACCGTCAAAAAAAAGGATTTCTTGGTAGTTCTTTGGGGCTTGAGCTAATAATAGATCTGATAAGGATGTTAATGTATTTATGTCTGATATTGTCATTAGAATTTATTTTCTACCTTTATTAAATTAATATGTAATTAAATTCAACTCCTCAAATAATTTAAAACTTTTCACTTTAAAGTTATCGGGATAGTAGGATTTGAACCTACGACACCCTGCTCCCAAAGCAGATACTCTACCAAGCTGAGCTATATCCCGATAAAACAGGGATTTTTAAAGCGAAACAGTAATAAATGAATATATGATGAGTATATCATACATTATAATATAATGGCAACTTTTTTGAGAAAGGAAAAGTTTTTTACAAATTATAAACACGATCTCAAAAATTTCGTGTATTTAAATTTAATTGATGTTAAAATAATTCGTAAAAAGGTACGAATTATTTTAACATCAATTAAATTTTATGTATTTCGTTCAATATAATCTAAAACATCTTGAACAGTAGCAATTTGACCTGCCGCATCATCATCAATTTCAACTTCAAATGCTTCTTCAAATGCCATAACTAATTCTACAACATCTAAAGAGTCCGCACCCAATTGTTCAGTAAAGTTAGATTCTGGTGTTACTTTAGTTGATTCAATACCTAATTGATTTGCGATAATTTCTTGTAATTTTGCAAGAGTAGTTTCTGTTGTCATGTTATGTTCCTTAAAAATAAATAATATAGACTAACCAACTGAAAAGTCTTAAATTAGACACCAAAGGTTATTATATGATAATGTCTTTTATTCGTATGACGTTTTAGTCTGACTACTTTAGTATTATACTGTAAAATAAAAAAAAGTCTAGAATTTTTGATAAAAAAGAAATTGAATTAATTTTGTTAATTGATAAATACTTGCACGATTAATGCGATAGATGGGAATATTATTTTGTAAAGCTAATTTTTTTAACTTAAGATTTTGTTTTAGATGTTTTTTTAATCCAATAATTAAACTGGCTTTTTTAATCTCTTTTGTTAAAATAAGTTTAATCCCTATTTTGGAAACAGCTTCTTTCATTAAATTATTCGAAAGTGAATATGTATAAATTAATAATTGTTTTGTCTTAAAATTTTTTGGTCTTATATGATTATATTTCGTTAAATTGGTCCAATCATTATTAGTTAAAGTTGTTACATTTTTAAAATTTTTTGATGATTGAAATAACAATTGAGAATTATTCGTTAATTTATGATATTTAATACTTGTTTTTTCATTTGAACCTAATTGTCGAATCTGGTTAGTAGAATAAGTTCCACGTAATAATAAATCTATAGAATCTTTAACTTCTTCATGAATTGTCCATGAACTTGGATCATTAATTTCAATAACAATTTGAAATGCAGGATAGGCTTTTCGTTCTAAAATGCTCTTCTGAGTACCTCGTCGTTTAGCTTCTTCATCACTTAAAGTAACATATTGAATACCGCCAATTAAATCAGCTAATGCTGGATTTTTAATTAAGTTTTCTAAACAATTTCCATGAGTTGTTCCTACTAATTGAACTCCTTTTTCTGCTATTGTTCGCGCAGCTAATGCTTCAAGTTCAGTACTAATTTCGTCAATAATTATAACTTCTGGCATGTGATTTTCAACTGCTTCAATCATAACTTGATGTTGTAATTCAGTTTTTGAAACTTGCATCCTTCTTGCTCGACCAATCCCTGAATGAGGAATATCACTATCTCCTGCAATTTCATTGGACGTATCTACAATAATAACTCGTTTTTCTAATTCATCCGATAAAACTCTTGCAATTTCACGAATAATTGTAGTCTTTCCGACCCCCGGTCGACCGAGAATTAGAATCGATTGCCCTGATTCTAATAGATCACGAATTATATTAATTGTACCAAAGATAGCTCGACCAACACGACAAGTTAATCCACTAATCAATGACTGTCTATTTCGAATACAGCTAATTCGATGAAGAGTCCGCTCTATTCCTGCACGATTGTCATTACTAAACTTACTTATTCGTTTTGTCGTATAATCGATATCTTGCCACGAAATAATTTTCTGGGATAAATATTCCGGTCCAGTATGAAATCGGGCTTCTGGACGACGACCTAAATCCATAACAATTTCAATAAGTTTATCTTTATTCGGATGATCTTTTAAATTTTCTTGAATAAAAAATGGTAAATTTTCGAGTAGTTTATCTAAATCTTCATCTACAGTCATAAAATCTTTAAATTAGTTCTAACTTTCTAAATTATATTATAATTATAATGATTAATATGAGTTTAAAAAGTTAGAATTATTATGCTTAATTTTAAATGAATCAGATTGTAAAACTATTAAGACTAGTTAATTCTCATATTACTTTGTTATTTCGAGAGATCGACCAACTGCGTAAAAGTTTGACTATCTAATATAGCAATTTGTGATAACATTTTTCGATTTAAATCAATTTTTGATTTTTTAAAATTATGTATTACACGACTGTATGAAGATCCATTTAACTTTGATGCTGCATTAATTCTTGTTATCCAAAGTCTTTTGAATGTTCGTTTTTTCTGTTTTCGACCAACATAAGAATAGCGTAAAGCTTTCATAACCTGTTGATTTGCGACTCTAAAAAGTCGAGAATGTGCTCCTCTATATCCCTTTGCAAGCTGTAAAATTTTTTTACGTCGTTTTCGTGCAACGTTTCCACGTTTAACTCTAACCATAAGATTTAATAAGGTAACATTAATTTAATAGGTTTACTATCACTAGTACTAACACAAATTGTTCGAGATAATTTGCGTTTTTGTGTTTTCGTCTTATGCATTAACAAATGTCCTTTATAAGCATGACGACGTAAAAAATTGCCAGCCGCTGTTTTTTTATAACGTTTTAAAGCTGCTTTTCGAGTTTTTAATTTAGGCATAATATTTTAATTTGTTTGAGTAGAGTATAATTCTTTAAAATACCCTTTTGACTTTAAAGGATGTGAATAGATAGTTTTTTCTCCATAATTCCAATTAACTGGGCAAGCTTGTCCCGGATGTTCTTTAAGATATTGAATTGATTTTAGAATACGAATAATTTCGTTTATATTTCTACCACACAATAAATTATTAACTGTATAGTATTGAATGACGCCTTCTTTGTCAATAAGGACCACTCCAGGGAATGACATTCCATCATCTGTTAATAATTTATAATCGTTTGTAATTTTCTGTGTTAGATCAGAAACAAGTGGAAACTTTAAATTAGCAAGCCCTCCTTCATAGCGACTTGATAATAAACATCGCAAATGAGAAAATGGACTGTCAATTGATATAGCTAATATTTGAGTAGATAATTTTCGAAATTCTAGAATATTATCACTCAAAGAAATTAATTCAGTGGGTGAAACTGGGGTAAAATTTGCTGGATAAAATATAAGAAGAACATATTTTTTACCTCTGTAATCAGAGAGACGAATTTTACCTAATTTTTTATTAAAAACCCCAACTGTAAGAAAATTTGGTGCTAATTTTCCAATTTGAGGATAATTTACCATTATATTGAAAATAAGTAGAATATTTAACTAATAAATATTAACATAAAAAAATAAGTAGAGCAATCAAAAATAAGGCTCTACTAGATATTACAAATTATTCATATTTAAGCAGGTTTACTTTTTCGCTGGAGGTGCTTCTACTTCTAATAACTCGTTTAAAGCAAAATTATTTGTATTTGTTCCACTATAATTAACATCTGCAAATCTTACTACTGCTGGGTAACGAATTCCACTTTGATCCAGAGTAGCAACAACTCCAGTTTTTTGATACCAATATGACTCAGGACGAAGAATTTTAACTACAGAACCACGACTAACCATAAGACTAACCATTTTTAGTATATATACATGTAAAAATAAATGATAAATAAAAAATCTATCATAAAAATTTAAATAAATTTAAATAAAAAATGGTTTTAAGATTTCGAGCGTGTTATAATCTAAGTTAAAATTAACAATATAAAGATCATTAGAAATATATGTGGCGTAATATACTAAAAAATACTTTACTTGGGATAATTTTGTTAAATATTACAAGTATTGGAATTAAAAAATTTAATCCAGATGATACGGGTACTCAAACCAGTACACGTAATAATGTAGAATTTAATCAAAATGTAGTAAGTTCAAGAATGACTTATGGTCGATTCTTAGAATATTTAGAAATGGGATGGGTAAAACAAGTTGATTTATATGATAATAGCCGAAATGCTATTGTTGTAGCGGTAAGCCCTGAATCAGAAGAACGATCGCAAACAATTCGTGTTGAAATTCCAGTTGGCGCTTCTCAATTAATACAAAAGCTAAAAGAATATAATGTTGACTTTGACGCTCACCCAGCTGAAAATAAAAATTTATGGGTTAGTGTAGCAAGTAATATATTATTACCAATTCTTTTTGTCGGCGCATTATTCTACTTTTTCCAAAGTTCCGAAAACTTCCCCGGTGGATCAGGGTCTTCGCCAATGAACATTGGAAAATCAACTGCTCGCTTTGAAAAAAGACCCGATACTGGAGTTGTTTTTGATGATATTGCCGGAATTGATGAAGCCAAAGCAGAATTTGAAGAAATTGTTTCATTTTTAAAACAACCTGATAAATATACAATTGTTGGTGCAAAAATACCAAAAGGTATTTTATTAGTTGGCCCTCCAGGTACTGGGAAAACACTTTTAGCAAAAGCAATTGCAAATGAAGCTGACGTACCATTTTTCAGTGTTGCTGGTTCTGAATTCGTTGAAATGTTTATAGGTATTGGTGCAGCTCGAGTTAGAGATTTATTTAAAAAAGCATCGGATAATGCACCATGTATAGTATTTATCGACGAAATTGATGCAGTTGGTAGAGAACGGGGTGCAGGAGTTGGTGGCGGAAATGATGAACGAGAACAAACTTTAAATCAATTATTAACCGAAATGGATGGATTTAAAGAAAACAAAGGGGTAATCGTTGTTGGTGCAACAAACCGAGTAGATATTTTAGATTCTGCATTATTGAGACCAGGACGATTTGATAGACAAGTAACAGTTAATTTACCGGATCGATTAGGACGTGTAGGTATTTTAAAAGTTCATGCTCGAAATAAACCTATTGGAGAGGATGTTTCATTAGTTCAATTAGCAAATAGAACACCTGGATTTTCGGGTGCCGACTTAGCCAATTTATTAAATGAAGCTGCAATTTTAGCGACTCGTTATAAAAAATCATCTATAACAAAGAATGAAGTAAATGAAGCTGCCGATAGAATTATTGGGGGTATAGCAGGAACTCCAATGGAAGATAATAAGAATAAACGTTTGATTGCTTATCATGAAGTTGGGCATGCTATTATCGGTTCGGTTTTAAAATCTCATGATGAAGTTGAAAAAATTACATTAATTCCTCGTGGCGCAGCAAAAGGATTAACTTGGTTTACACCTGAAGAAGATCAAAGTTTATTGTCAAGATCAGCATTATTATCACGAATTATAACTACACTTGGCGGCCGTGCAGCTGAAAAAGTTGTCTTTGGAGATCCAGAAGTTACTACAGGAGCAAGTAATGATTTACAACGTGTAACTGATCTTGCACGACAAATGGTAACACGCTTTGGAATGTCAAATATTGGCCCAATTGCTTTAGAAGATGAAAATAATGGTCAAGTTTTCCTTGGTGGAAACATGGGTCAAGATGGTAGTGAATATGCTGAAAATATTGCCGATCGAATTGATGACCAAGTATGTAAAATCATAAATTATTGTGAACAAAAAGCAATAGAAATTATTTTAGATAATAGAGTAGTTATTGATTTATCTGTTGAAAAATTATTAGATGTTGAAACATTAGATGGCGCAGAATTCCGTGAGTTAGTTAGTGAATATACAGTCTTACCTGATAAAAAAACTCCGTATATTTCAAAATTTGGTTAACTTAAAAGTAATTTTAAGAAAATTTATTAAATAACACAATCTAATTAGTTTGATTGTGTTATTTAAATATCAATAATATTTTATATTAGAATTAAAAAAATAGATTTTTTTGTAAAAAAATGCAAAACCGATTATAATTTTATTTCGAAAACTCATATTTAACCAATAATTTATAAAGAGTTATTTTCTTGTGAGAGTTTCATAGATTTTTGTCTCCCTAAAGGAGAAACTTAATGGCAATAAGCTCAACTGAGCGTCGAACAAAAAACGTACAAGTTTTTGTTGAAAAAGACGCTGTCGAAACTAGTTTCGAAAAATGGGCACAACCAGGACATTTTTCAAGAACATTAGCTAAAGGTCCGAAAACAACAACATGGATCTGGAATTTACATGCTGATGCTCATGACTTTGATAGCCAAACTAGCTCATTAGAAGAAGTTTCTCGAAAAATTTTTAGTGCTCACTTTGGTCAATTAGCTGTTATCTTTTTATGGATTAGTGGTATGCACTTCCACGGAGCATATTTTTCTAACTATTCTGCATGGTTAACTGATCCTATTGGAATTAAACAAAGTTCCCAAGTCGTTTGGCCAATTGTAGGTCAAGAAGTGTTAAACGCTGATGTTGGTGGAAATTTCCAAGGTATTCAAACAACTTCTGGTTGGTTCCAAATGTGGAGAGCAGAAGGGATTACTAGTGAAGTAGAATTATATTGGATTGCTATAGGTGGACTAGCAATGTCTGCAATTATGCTATTCGCTGGTTGGTTCCACTATCATAAAGCTGCTCCAAAATTAGAATGGTTCCAGAATGCCGAATCAATGATGAATCATCACTTAGCTGGCTTATTAGGATTAGGTTGTTTATCTTGGTCTGGACATCAAATTCACATTGCTCTACCGATCAATAAATTATTAGATGCAGGTGTTGCACCACAAGAAATCCCATTACCACACGAATTTTTAATTAATCGTGAATTAATGGCACAGTTATACCCAAGTTTTTCTAAAGGTTTAGCTCCATTTTTCAGTGGTCAATGGAATGAATATTCTGACTTTTTAACATTTAAAGGTGGTTTAAATCCAATTACTGGAGGCTTATGGTTAAGTGATATTGCTCATCATCATTTAGCATTGTCTGTATTATTTATTATTGCAGGTCATATGTACCGTACAAACTGGGGTATTGGCCATAGCATGAAAGAAATTTTAGAAGCTCATAAAGGTCCTTTTACCGGTGAAGGTCATAAAGGTTTATACGAAATATTAACAACATCATGGCATGCTCAACTTGCTATTAATTTAGCTATGATGGGATCATTAAGTATTATTGTAGCACACCATATGTATGCAATGCCGCCATATCCATATATTGCTACTGATTATGCAACACAATTATCGTTGTTTACTCATCACATGTGGATTGGAGGATTCTGTGTTGTAGGTGGTGCAGCTCACGGTGCTATTTTTATGGTTCGCGACTATACTCCTGCTAATAACTATAACAACTTATTAGATCGTGTATTAAGACATCGTGATGCCATAATATCTCATTTAAATTGGGTTTGTATCTTCTTAGGTTGTCATGCGTTTGGATTCTATATCCATAATGATACGATGCGTGCATTAGGTAGACCTCAAGATATGTTCTCTGATAAAGCAATTCAATTGCAACCAATCTTTGCACAATGGATTCAAAATATTCACTTATTAGCACCAGGTACAACAGCACCAAATGCTTTAGCAACTACTAGCTATGCTTTCGGTGGTGATGTTGTAGGTGTAGGTGGTAAGATTGCTATGATGCCAATTACATTAGGTACAGCAGATTTTATGGTTCACCATATTCATGCTTTTACTATTCATGTAACAGTTTTAATCCTTTTAAAAGGGGTTTTATATGCACGTAGTTCTAAATTAATTCCTGATAAAGCAAATTTAGGTTTCCGATTCCCTTGTGATGGACCGGGGCGTGGTGGTACATGTCAAAGTTCTAGTTGGGATCATGTATTCTTAGGTTTATTCTGGATGTATAACTCTATTTCTGTTGTAATTTTCCATTTTAGTTGGAAAATGCAATCTGATGTGTGGGGTACGATTACGCCTGATGGAACAATTTCACATGTAACAGGTGGCAACTTTGCAAAAAGTGCTATTACTATTAATGGATGGTTACGTGATTTCTTGTGGTCTCAAGCGTCGCAAGTAATTCAATCATATGGTTCTGCATTATCAGCATACGGTCTAATTTTCTTAGGTGCACACTTTATTTGGGCATTTAGTTTAATGTTCTTATTCAGTGGTCGAGGATATTGGCAAGAATTAATCGAGTCAATTGTCTGGGCACATAATAAATTAAACTTTGCTCCTGCAATTCAACCTCGTGCATTAAGTATTACACAAGGTCGTGCAGTTGGATTAGCACATTATTTATTAGGTGGAATTGGAACAACTTGGTCGTTCTTCTTAGCAAGAGCAATTTCAATTAGTTAAACATTTACCAATTTCAATATATTTCTAATATCATATTTTATTTCTATTTACAACTATAAATAATATAAATAGGCATCTGAAGGTTATGGCAACTAAATTTCCAAAATTTAGCCAAGCTCTTGCGCAAGATCCAGCAACACGTAGAATCTGGTATGGTATAGCTACCGCGCATGATTTAGAAACCCATGATGGTATGACAGAAGAAAATTTATATCAAAAAATCTTCGCATCTCATTTTGGTCATCTAGCTATTATTTTCTTGTGGACTGCAGGAAATTTATTTCATGTTGCATGGCAAGGTAACTTTGAAAAATGGGTACAAAATCCCTTAAAAGTAAAACCAATTGCTCATTCGATTTGGGATCCGCACTTCGGTGAATCTGCTGTGAAAGCATTTAGTAAAGGTAATACATATCCTATTAATATTGCTTTTTCAGGTGTATACCAATGGTGGTATACTATAGGTTTTAGAACAAACCAAGAATTATATGCTGGGTCGATTGGATTATTAATTCTTTCGTCAGTATTATTATTTGCAGGCTGGTTACATTTACAACCAAAATTCCGACCAAGTTTATCTTGGTTTAAAAATAATGAATCACGTTTAAATCATCATTTATCTGGTTTATTAGGGGTAAGTTCTTTAGCTTGGACAGGTCACCTTGTGCATGTGGCAATTCCAGCATCACGTGGTGTTCATGTAGGTTGGGATAATTTCTTAACAACACCACCACACCCAGCGGGTTTAACTCCGTTTTTCACAGGAAACTGGACTGTTTATGCAGAAAATCCAGATAGTGCAACGCACGTTTACGGAACAAGTCAAGGTGCAGGTACAGCAATTTTAACATTTTTAGGTGGTTTTCATCCACAAACTCAATCGTTATGGTTAAGTGATATTGCTCATCATCAATTAGCAATTGCAGTAGTCTTTATTATTGCTGGTCATATGTACCGAACAAACTTCGGTATTGGCCATAATATGAAAGAAATCTTAGATGCTCACCGTCCTCCAGGAGGTCGATTAGGAGCTGGTCATGTGGGACTATTTGAAACTATTACAAATTCGTTACACATGCAATTAGGTTTAGCTTTAGCTAGTTTAGGTGTAGCTACATCGTTAACTGCACAACATATGTATGCATTAACACCTTACGCATTCTTATCAAAAGATTTTACAACAGAAGCAGCTTTATATACGCATCATCAATATATTGCAGGTTTCTTAATGGTTGGGGCATTTGCTCATGGAGCAATTTTCTTTGTACGAGATTATGATCCAGAATTAAATAAAAATAATGTTTTAGCAAGAATGTTAGAGCATAAAGAAGCTATTATTTCTCATTTAAGTTGGGCTTCATTATTTTTAGGTTTCCATACATTAGGTTTGTATATCCATAATGATACATTAGTTGCATTTGGTCAACCAGAAAAACAAATTTTATTTGAACCATTATTTGCCGAATATATTCAAGCTGCATCAGGTAAAGCAGTTTATGAATTTAATGTTTTATTGTCTTCGTCAACTAACCCTGCAACTGTAGCTGGAAACCAAGTTTGGTTACCAGGTTGGTTAGATGCCATCAATAGTAATAAAAACGATTTATTCTTAAAAATTGGTCCTGGTGATTTCTTAGTTCATCACGCTATTGCATTAGGTTTACACGTAACAACATTAATTTTAGTAAAAGGTGCTTTAGATGCACGTGGATCAAAATTAATGCCAGATAAAAAAGATTTTGGTTACAGTTTCCCTTGTGATGGTCCTGGACGAGGTGGTACTTGTGATATTTCAGCTTGGGATGCGTTTTATCTTGCAATGTTCTGGATGTTAAATACCATTGGATGGGTAACATTCTATTGGCATTGGAAACATATAACAATTTGGGGTGGTAACCCAGGACAATTTGATGAATCATCAAATTACATTATGGGTTGGTTACGAGATTATTTATGGCTAAATTCATCACCATTAATCAACGGTTATAATCCGTTTGGTATGAATAACTTATCAGTATGGGCTTGGATGTTCTTATTTGGGCATTTAATCTGGGCTACTGGTTTTATGTTCTTAATTTCATGGCGAGGTTACTGGCAAGAGCTTATTGAAACTCTTGTTTGGGCACATGAAAGAACACCTTTAGCGAATTTAATTCGTTGGAGAGACAAACCAGTTGCACTTTCAATTGTACAAGCTCGTTTAGTTGGTTTAGTTCATTTCTCTGTAGGTTATATATTAACTTATGCTGCTTTCGTTATTGCATCTACTGCAGGTAAATTTGGTTAAGAAAAAGTTAAAAAAACAAAATTTTTAAATTTTGTTTTTTTAACTTTCTTAAAAATATAAGCCCAACATATCTGGGAAAAATCGGTTAATTTCAATAATAAATCCTGCTGTAAATGACATCCAAATTGTTAGAAGAACTGGAGCCGTTGATAAATACTTTTGAAAATTGTCCATAAAGCTAATATATAGATAAATAAATATTTTATATGATTAATTAACGAGGTGAAACAGTCACATTTTCATCTAATGCTACCAAGTCCCCACTAATTAATTCTTGCCATGCCGATATAGGCCAAATGTAACCTGTTGTCATTATTTTTAAAGCTAATGGAACATTTATAATAATTTCGCTTTCTGCTGGATTTTTAGTTGTACTAACAGCTCGTAAATATTTACGACCAACCCAACCAATCCAACCAGATATATAGATAAAACCAAATCCTGGAAGAATAAATTCAGCAGCATGACTCCAGCGCCCATCTGCGATTAAATGTGGTAAACCATCTGTCCCACATAAAAGCTCTGAACGACTATATTTATCAAATCGAGCTTTTGTTCTGTCAATTTGTTGTTGTAATGCTAAAGCAGGAGGAGTACCCGCTTCGTATTTTGCCATTCGTTGTTCTAATTTTTTTACACTTGCTTTTAATCGTTTTTCAAAAGCTGGTGATTCACTACACTTAGTTAATCCTCCAATATCAGCTAGCGCTTGTTTTGGAGTAAACGAAATTATAAGAAAAAGAAGAATATTTAGGAAATTGAAATGTTTCATTTAGATAATTAGTATATTTATTTATATTTTTTAGTAAAAAATTTCATAAAAATAGAACTGTTGTTACTTATATAATAATCTAGTTTTTCCAAAAAACGTTTAAAAAATTTATATAAAATTTTTTTTATAAAAAGATAGGCCCAGTAGGAATCGAACCTACATTGGAAACTTAGAAGGTTTCTGTCCTAATCCGTTAGACGATAGGCCCGCATATTTCACTAATATTTTTTCAATAATAAAAAATGGGTAATACAGGATTTGAACCTGTGACCTTCTGCTTGTAAGGCAGACACTCTACCGCTGAGTTAATTACCCACTAGCGTGTTCTAAGATTATAGTACTGAAAACTATTAAATTCGTCAATATTGTAAATAAAATGTGAATCTAAATTATTATAATTATTTAATTTTATTGTCTTTTTCTGGATAATTTGATATAATTAGATCAGATAGGGTCGATGCCCGAGTGGTTAAAGGGGGCGGATTGTAAATCCGTTGCGTTATGCTACGTTGGTTCAAATCCAACTCGGCCCATTTAAAAAACTTTATTTGGATTCATTTAAGTGAAATAATAGTCATGAGTTAAAAAATTATCTTAATATAATTTTTCAATTGATGACTATTATTTCATATTAATAAAAACTTTTCTTATCTCTCTGCTCTGTCATTTTTTGATCTATTATAAACCTACCATATTTTTAAGAACGACATATAAACCGATAAAAAATAGAAGAAGAAATAAGATTAAAAAAATACGCAATTTAGCAATTTTAAACAGATTTTTAAAAGGAGTTAAAATAACTAATATTAAACCTGTTACACTACTTATAAAAAATCGGGGATAACGAAAAATATTATTCCAAAAATTATCCATATTATATCTACTTATTATATATTAATATAAATTATTATATATATAGTGTGATAATTTACAAACACATGTTACAATATATATATAGATTTAGTTTAAGGCTCTGTAGCTCAGTGGTTAGAGCAGGGGACTCATAAGCCCAAGGTCGTAGGTTCAAATCCCACCAGAGCCAATTATTAAAACTAAAAAAACTTTTATAAATCTTAGCTCAGGAGAAATGGCTGAGTGGTCGAAAGCAATAGATTGCTAATCTATCGTACGGTTTCTCCGTACCCAGGGTTCGAATCCCTGTTTCTCCTTAATAATTTAAACTTAAAGTCAAATAAATAGTTGACAGAGTTTAATACTTATTTATATAATAAATCTGCTAGGGATTGTAGTTCAATTGGTTAGAGCACCGCCCTGTCACGGCGGAAGTTGCGAGTTCGAGTCTCGTCAGTCCCGTATTAACTAATAAACACAAGATAAAGATTACTTTTTATAAAGTAATATACTAATATCGGAATATGTTGTAAATAACAAATAATATTTTTTTTTAGAATACTGAACAAATCTTCTTGTCTGTCGTTGGTTATTGATATATAAACTATATATATATATATAGTTATTGTTCTATTCTTCAATCAAATTCAAAATTTGAATGATAATAAAACCTTTATATTTGAGTATTAAACTTATTAATTAAAGCTAATAATAATATTTAAAATATTATTATTAGATACTTAATTATTCACCTTGAATTTTTAATAATGCAAAGCCTAATGAAAGTCCCAATAATGTCATAAAAAAACAAGTTACAGCTGAAGTAACAATTTCCGTATTCGCGTATGGGAAAATTTTTAAAACTAATTCCATAATTTTTTGATTTTTTAATTTCTACAAAGTTTCAACAATTAAAAACCATTTCTGGCCCAAACTACTAGAGTCAATGAGAATGTAAACATTGTCATTACTCCTGCCCAACCTAAACTTATAATATCCATATCTATTCTAAAATTAATTTCAATTGTATAATTTAAAAGGATATATTACCTTTTAAATTATTTATTTTCAATGTTCATTAAATGCCGTTTACCCAATCAACATCAACATTTTCGATAATTAAAGATGAGTTGTATATTTGTAAGATAATTAACAAAAATACTAAAAATGCTGCCATAACGATAGCCATAATAGGAGTTGTACCCCAACCAGGAGCAACTTTACCATATTCGGCGTTTAATGGACGTAAAATTTCACCTAATCTTGTTCTTAATGCCATAAAAATATTTTCTATTTTTAATAAATTAATTTTTGTATTACATGTTATATAATATTAAGATGTTAATTTAAATAATTATATAACATGGAAACAGCAACTATTATTGTAATTTTTGTATCAAGTTTACTTTTAGGTATTACGGCATATTCAATATATACCGCTTTTGGACCCGCAGCTAAAAACCTACGTGATCCTTTTGAAGAACATGAGGATTAAAAAAATAAGACCATATCTATGGTCTTATTTTTTAATAATTCTTGGCGATTCCCGGAAGAATACAGCAAAGAAGATAACCATCAAAGTTCCAATAAGTAAAAATGTATAAACTAAGGCTTCCATTCTTTAATCCTGTTTAATTTTTAATACATTAAAAAAACAAAGAGTTTAAATTAAACTGCACCTTGTTTTTTTGTAGATCGATCACCAAGTTTTTGGAATGCACCAAATTCTACTTGTTCTGTAACTTCTGCACCAATCCCTGTAAATACATCACGGAAAATAGTACGTCCACCATGCCATAAATGACCAAAGAAGAATAATAATGCAAAATTAGCGTGACCAAATGTATACCAACCACGTGGGCTACTACGGAATACACCATCTGATTCTAAACTTGTTCGATCAAATTCAAAAACTTCACCTAATTGTGCTTTACGGGCAAACTTTTTAACAGTTGGAGCATCTTTAAATGTTTGGCCATTTAATTTACCACCGTAGAAATCTACAGCAACACCAACTTGTTCAATACTATACTTTGACTCAGCACGACGGAATGGAATATCTGCACGGATAATACCATCTTTATCAACTAAAATAACAGGGAAAGTCTCAAAGAAAGCAGGCATTCGTCGAACAGTTAATTCACGCCCTTCTTTGTCTCGGAAAATCGGATGACCTAACCAAGCTTCAGCTATACCGTCACCTTTATCCATTGCACCTGCACGGAATAAACCGCCTTTAGCTGGATTATTTCCGATATAATCATAAAATGCAAGTTTATCAGGAATACGTGACCAAGCTTGACTTTCTGATGCACCTTCGCTGATATATGTCTCAACTTGACGCTCAATTTCTTGTTGGAAGTATCCGCTATCCCATTGGTAACGAGTTGGACCAAATAATTCAATTGGAGTTGCTGCAGCACCATACCACATAGTACCAGAGGTAACAAAAGCAGCAAAGAATACAGCAGAAATACTACTTGATAATACTGTTTCAATATTACCCATTCTTAAAGCACGGTATAAACGTTGTGGTGGGCGTACTGTTAAGTGGAAAATACCTGCAAAGATACCAAAAATACCTGCTGCAATATGATGTGCTGCAATTCCACCTGGGTTAAATGGATTAAATCCATCAGCTCCCCAAGAAGGTGCTACAGGTTGAACTTTTCCTGCAATTCCATATGCATCTGAGACCCAAATACCAGGGCCAAATAGTCCAGTAACGTGGAACGCACCAAACCCGAAACATAATAAACCAGATAAGAATAAGTGAATACCAAAGATTTTTGGTAAATCTAAAGCAGGTTCACCAGTTCTTGGATCACGGAATAATTCTAAATCCCAATAAACCCAATGCCAGATTGCTGCTAAAAAGCACATTCCTGATAAAATAATATGCGATAATGCTACACCTTCAAAACTCCAAATACCAGGATTTGAAACACTTTCTCCTGTAATACTCCAACCGCCCCAAGAATCAGTAATACCTAAACGTGTCATAAAAGGCATTACAAACATACCTTGACGCCACATTGGATTTAATACTGGATCTGAAGGGTCAAATACTGCAAGCTCATATAAAGCCATTGAACCTGCCCAACCTGCTACTAATGCAGTGTGCATTAAATGTACTGCAATTAATCGGCCTGGATCATTTAAAACAACAGTATGAACACGATACCATGGTAATGCCATAGTAATACATTCCTTAATATAAATAATGGTTTTTGACTTTCTTACAACTAAACTATGAAACATAGTTAGCTAATGTAATATTATAAGTGAAGATAACAAAAATTATGTAAATTAATTTAGTTAAATCTATCTTATTTATAAAATAGATTTAACTAAATTCGTATTATAAAGTGTTTTTAAAAGAAGTTTTAGATTCTTCAATTGCTTCTTTCAATGAAGTTTCTGCTTCTTCTGTAAACTGGTTTGTTTCAGTCACAATACCAATGTATGGATTAGTTGAAGTACCTAAATATGTTAGTAATGCACTACAGTAGTTTTTTACACTAGGTACTGGTAGATCATCTAAGAATCCGTTAATTCCAGTATAAATTAGTGCAACTTGTTCAGCTACAGACAATGGCGAATTTTGTGGTTGTTTTAAAACTTCACGTAATCGTGTACCACGAGCTAATTGTTTTTGAGTAGCCTCGTCTAAATCCGAAGCGAATTGAGAGAAAGCTTCTAATTCAGCAAATTGTGCTAATTCTAATTTTAACTTACCAGCAACTTTTTTCATAGCTTTCGTTTGAGCAGCTGAACCTACACGTGATACCGAAATACCTACGTTGATCGCTGGACGAATACCTGAGTTGAATAAATCATTTGATAAGAAAATTTGACCATCTGTAATTGAAATTACATTAGTTGGAATATAAGCAGATACATCACTAGCTTGCGTTTCAATAATTGGTAAAGCAGTCATACTACCACCACCTAATTCATCGCTTAATTTAGCTGCACGTTCTAATAAACGTGAATGTAAATAGAATACATCACCTGGATATGCTTCACGTCCTGGAGGACGACGTAATAATAATGACATCTGACGATATGCCATTGCTTGTTTAGTTAAATCATCGTAGATAACTAAAGTAGCTTGACCTTTGTACATAAAGTGTTCTGCTAATGTTGCACCTGCATATGGAGCAATATATTGTAATGTAGCAGGGTCATTTGCACTAGCAGATACAATAATTGTGTATGCCATTGCATCTTTTTCTTCTAAAACATTCACTACTTGAGCTACAGTTGAAGCTTTTTGACCAATACCAATATAAACACAAACAACAGATTCTGTTTTTTGATTAATAATTGTATCAATAGCAATAGAAGTTTTTCCTGTTTGACGATCACCAATAATTAATTCTCGTTGACCTCTACCAATTGGAATCATTGCATCAATAGAAGTAATACCAGTTTGCAATGGTTCACAAACAGATTTACGACTGATAATACCAGGAGCCATTGCTTCTAGTAAACGAGTACTATCTGGAGTAATTTCACCTTTACCATCAATAGGAGTTGATAATGGATTTACTACACGACCTAAGAAATTATCACCTACAGGAATTTGTGCTACTTGACCTGTTGCTTTAACAGTACCACCTTCTAAGATTTGACGACCAGTACCCATTAAAACAACACCTACATTGTCGTTTTCTAAATTAAGAGCGATACCAATTGTTTTATCTTCAAATTCTAATAGCTCACCACTCATTACTTGGTCAAGACCGTAAACTCGAGCAATACCATCCCCTACTTGTAATACAGTTCCAATATTGTCTACTTTAACATCTTGATCGTACTTTTCAATTTGTTCACGGATAATACTACTAATTTCGTCTGGACGAATATTTATCATGGTATTATTTTTTTAATATAAAAAGTTAATAAAAGATTTTAGTTATTTTTAAATTTCTAAAACGCTATCTAAATGACTTGCTAACTTCTGTAATTGATTTTTAACTGTAAAATCAACTACTCTTGAGTTTGTTTTAATTAAAAATCCACCAATTAAACTTGAATCTACAGTAATTACTAATCTAATTTCTCTAGCGTTTGTTAATTGTTTTAATTTTTTAATTAACTGATTTTTTTGTTTATTTGTAAAAGCAAAAGCAGTCGATACTTCAATCATTTTAATTGAAGCTAGACTATATACTAATTGTAAGTAACTTGTAATAATTGCTTCTACTAAATTAATTCTGTCTCTGTTTACGAGAACAAGTAAAAATTTAAAAGTATGCTCATTTAATTCAGACTTTAGAGTCTTTTCTAGAATCGCACTTTTCTTTTCTGCATTAACAAGAGGATTAGTTAAATATTTTACTAAATCTTCTGTTGTACTTAAAAAAATTTCTAGATTTTGAAAATCTGCAGTAATCTGATGCATTGTATTCTGTTGTACAGAATAATCATATAATGCACGGGCATAAGGAGCTGCAATCTTTGCTGATAATGGGTTACTACTCATAACATATCTCCTTCTAGTTTCGTAATCGTTTCATCGATTAATTTGGTTGCGCGATCTTTAGGTCCGAAAGCTTGTTGTGCTCTAACCGTTGTACGTTTTAAGACTAATGTAATTATTTGTTGTTTAACTTCTAAAAAAATTTGTCTTTCTTTCGTACGGAAAGTTGCTAGAGCTCGGCTGAAACGAGTATTTAAATCTTTTTTCGATTGACTAGCGTCTGCTTGAAGTAAAACTTTTTTCGTTGCTATCGTTTCATTCTTTATTTCAGTAATAACTACGTTAGCTTGCGATAATTGTTTTTGTGCTTCCGCCAAACGTTTATTCGCCTCATTTAATCTTTCTTCAGCATCTTGAACGCCTGTTACAATATCACTTTTACGTGCTTCTAACGAAGATCCTAAAAAGTCACGACCTACATAAATTAGAATACCGACTAGAGCAATAATGTTAATTACACCAGTTTCTAGAATATCTAGGTTTAAACTAATACCCTCATTTTCGGCAAGTAATGTAAAAATTTGATCAAAATTTTCCATGTTTTAGAGTTTTTATGTAAACTATTCGCTTATAAAAAGGGAAATTACACGTTTAACAAAAAATTTAGATTGATAATCTCGTTTCAATTTCTACACATAATGATTGAACAATTGTATCTAAACTGTTTAAAGCTGTTTCTTTTTTGTTAAGTAAATCAGCTGTAATAGTATCTAGCAAATTGTCAATATACTTTTGTGAGATATTTAATTCAATTTCCAAAATTTCTTTATGAATTTTTTGTGAGTTTGTAATTTCTAATTGTGCTTCTTTGCGTACGCTATTCAATTCTTGTTCATATTGACCAGTCAATTCATTTGCTTGTGCTAAAATTTCAGAAGCCTTAGCAAGATTATTTAAAATATATTCATTACGTTCTGTAATAACACTTAATAAAGGGCTATACAATATAACGTTCAAAATAACCATTAATAATAAAAATTGAATGGCTACTAAAGGTAAAGTTGCATCAATATCAAACAACCCACCTGGTCCAGTAACTTCTGAATTTGAAATTAAGATTGAAAAATTAACCATATAAAATTTATATGTTTTACAAAAATTTAAAATAGATATAGTTAAAATGATTTACAACTATATCTATTGATTTCATTATCTAAAATCTAGTTAGCCGTTGAACGGGTTAGCGAATAATAACGCTAATGCTACTACTAGACCATAAATAGTTAACGCTTCCATGAACGCTAAACTTAATAATAAAGTACCACGAATTTTGTTTTCTGCTTCAGGTTGACGTGCGATACCTTCAACAGCTTGGCCCGCAGCATTACCTTGACCAATACCAGGACCAATTGCAGCTAAACCAATGGCTAAACCAGCAGCTATAACAGAAGCAGCAGAAATAATACTATCCATAATAAACCTTAATTAATAAATGTAAAATTAGTATTTGTGATGTGATTTAAATAAAATCTAGTTTAATTATAATTTACTCAAGAGCTTCCATAATATATGCAGCCGCTAATGTTGAGAAAATTAATGCTTGTACCGAACCTGCAAAAATACCTAGCATCATAATTGGTAATGGAATTACCAATGGAACTAGTGATGTTAATACAGTAATCGTTAATTCGTCAGCAAGAACATTTCCAAATAATCGGAAACTTAATGATAACGGTTTTGTAAAATCTTCTAAAATGTTGATTGGTAGAAGAAGTGGAATTGGTTCGATATAACGTTTGAAATATCCTAACCCTTTTTTACTCAGACCTGCATAGAAATATGCTAATGATGTTAATAAAGCTAAAGCTACTGTTGTATTAATATCATTTGTAGGTGCTGCAAATTCACCCTCTGGAAGGTGAATTAACTTCCAAGGAATAATGGCACCGGCCCAATTACTTCCAAAAATAAATAAGAATAAAGTCCCAATAAACGGAATCCATTCTTTATAAAAACTTTCGCCTAATTGATCTTTAGCAATTCCAGCGACGTAATCAACTGTTGCTTCCATGAAGTTTTGCCAACCACTTGGAATTCGTTCAGTCTTCTGCGTTCCTAAAATTGAAAAAGCGAATAAGATAATGAAAACAAACCAGATTACAACCAAAACTTGGCCGTGTACTAAGAAGCCTGCAATATCCCAGTAAAAATGTTTTCCAACTTCTGCCTCTGCTAATAATGTAGACGTACTTGAATAAAAATTATCTGGGTACATATAATTTAACTAATTTAGTAAATTACCCAATATTAAAAAATATACAGGAACAATATATATTATAAATCCTTTTATTTCAAAAAAGGTTTATTATTATCTAAAAGCTCTTTTTATTTATTATACTTCTAACCATTCATAGCCTTTCTGTTCCAGTTCATTTGCCAGATCTGCAGTTCCAGTTTTAATAATTTTTCCATCTCGCATTACATGAATAAAATTTGGTCTTACATAATCTAATAATCGTTTATAATGAGTAATTAATATTATTGCTTTATCTTTATTCATAAAATTTCGAATACCATTTGCGATTATTTTCAATGCATCAATATCTAAGCCTGAATCGGTTTCATCTAAGATCGATAATTTCGAATCAAGTATTAACATTTGAAGAATTTCATTACGTTTTTTTTCGCCTCCAGAAAAACCTTCATTTACGTTTCGACTTAGAAAAGTAGGAGACATTTCTACAATTTTTAATTTTTCAGTTATAATAGCTAAGAATTCAAGTGGACTTACTTCTGATTTCCCAATACTTTTGAGTTTCGAATTATAAGACAAATATAGAAAATCTTCATTACTAACCCCTGGAATTTCTATCGGATATTGAAATGCTAAAAATATTCCTAGATGTGATCGTTCCTCTGGTTCCAAATTTATAATATTTTTACCTTCATAAATGATTTCTCCACTTGTTACAGTATAAGTAGGATGTCCTGCTAATATTTTTGACAAGGTGCTTTTTCCAGAGCCATTTGTACCCATTATTGCATGAATTTCTCCTTTATTTACTGTTAAATCTAAATTTTTTAAAATTTCATTTTCATTAATAGAGGCTTTTAAATTTTTAATCTCTAACATAGTTATATTCTTATTCATTATCCAATACTTCCTTCTAATTTTAAACTTAATAGCTTATCTGCTTCTACAGAAAATTCAAGTGGTAATTCTGTGAAAACATCTTTACAAAATCCACTGATGATTAACCCAACCGCTTTTTCTAATGAAATTCCTCGTTGTAAAAAGTAAAAAATTTGCTCTTCACCAATTTTTGACGTTGAAGCTTCATGTTCAATTTTGCCAGTGGAATTTTGTACTGATATAAAAGGAAATGTATTTGCATTTGAAGAATTTCCAATTAATAGTGAATCACATTGTGAATAATTTCTTGATCCTACAGCTTTACGATTTATATTTACAAATCCCCGATATGTATTTTTAGAATTTCCCGATGAAATCCCTTTTGAAACTATTTGACTACGAGTATTTTTTCCTACGTGAATCATTTTTGTTCCCGTATCTGTTTGTTGGTAATTATTTGTTAATGCAACTGAATAAAACTCTCCTTGAGAATTATCACCAATTAATATACAACTTGGATATTTCCAAGTTATTGAAGATCCTGTTTCAACCTGAGTCCAAGAAATTTTAGAATTTTTACCTACACACAATCCTCGTTTCGTTACAAAATTGAAAATTCCTCCATTTCCTTTGGAATCACCGGAATACCAATTCTGAACTGTGGAATATTTAATATTAGCATTTTCTAATGCGACTAATTCTACAACAGCGGCGTGCAACTGATTTTCATCATATTGTGGTGCTGTACAACCTTCTAAATAACTAACTTGACTATTTTCTTCAGCGATAATTAGAGTGCGCTCAAATTGTCCAGAATTTTGATCATTTATTCTAAAATAAGTTGATAAATCTAACGGACATTTAACTCCTTTTGGTATATAACAAAATGATCCATCTGTGAAAACAGCAGAATTTAATGCTGTAAAGTAATTATCACCAATAGGTACAACCGTTCCTAAATATTTTTCGATTAGATCTGGATACTCATGAACAGCTTCAGATATTGAAGAAAAAATTACACCATATTCAGCTAGTTCTTCTTTAAATGTTGTAGCTATAGAAACACTATCAAAAACAGCATCTACTGCAACATTTGTTAAGCGCTTTTGTTCTGTTAAAGAAATACCTAATTTTTCAAATGTCTTTAATATTTCAGGATCAACTTCATCTAAACTATTTAATTTCTTTTTAGATTTTGGAACAGAGTAATAAATAATATCTTGATAATTACTTTCTAAAAATTTTAGTTGTGCCCATTCTGGACATTCCATTTCTTTCCATTTTTTATATGCTTTCAAACGAAAATCTAATAAAAATTGAGGTTCGTTCTTCTTTTTTGAAATTAACCTAATGACGTTTTCATTAAGCCCTTTTTCAAATTCTTCTTTCTCTATATTAGTTGAAAATCCGTATTTATAAGGCTGATTTACTAAATTCTTAATATTACTATTTAAAGTTTTATTAGATTGATTTGTCATAGACGTAATAGACTAAGTTTTTATTAACGTAGTATTCTTTACACTCTATTATAAAAAAATTTTATAGATCTTGTCGTTTAATTGAAGATTTTAATTATATTCAATTAAGTTATAATTAAAATAATCAATAATATAATTTTTGTATACAAAACTAATGTTATACTTAGTTGTAAGGTTGCTCCTAAGATGCAACCGATAGAACTAATTTATATTAATTAGTTAAATATCTATTATATATTGCCTTTTTATTTTTAAGGAGAAACAAATGTCTCAATCTGTATCAGAACGGACTCGAATTAAAAGTGACCGTTACGAATCTGGTGTAATTCCATACGCTAAAATGGGTTACTGGGATGCTTCATACACAGTACAAGTTACTGATGTTCTTGCATTATTCCGTATTACACCGCAACCAGGTGTAGATCCAGTAGAAGCTGCAGCTGCAGTAGCTGGTGAATCTTCAACAGCTACATGGACTGTTGTTTGGACTGATTTATTAACAGCTTGTGAGCGCTACCGTGCTAAAGCTTACCGTGTAGATCCAGTACCTAACACTACAGATCAATACTTTGCTTTCATCGCATACGAAATTGATTTATTCGAAGAAGGTTCTTTAGCGAACATGACTGCGTCTATTATCGGTAACGTATTCGGTTTCAAAGCCGTATCTGCATTACGTTTAGAAGATATGCGTATTCCTCACTCATACTTAAAAACATTCCAAGGTCCTGCTACAGGTATTATTGTAGAACGTGAACGTTTAAACAAATATGGTGTACCATTATTAGGTGCTACTGTAAAACCAAAATTAGGTTTATCTGGTAAAAACTACGGTCGTGTAGTTTACGAAGGTTTAAAAGGTGGTTTAGACTTCTTAAAAGATGATGAGAACATTAACTCACAACCATTTATGCGTTGGAGAGAGCGTTTCTTATACTGTATGGAAGGTATTAACCGTGC
>Ga0208660_1000164_pt1 | contig 25141 bp, 22 predicted proteins | sample DEB08_DNA_13_FD_184527 | JGI IMG/M metagenome (GOLD analysis project Ga0208660, IMG submission 184527) | Aqueous microbial communities from the Delaware River and Bay under freshwater to marine salinity gradient to study organic matter... | ecosystem: Environmental > Aquatic > Marine > Coastal ... | reverse complement strand
GACGTCTGGCATTCATCGTTTACGGTGTGGACTACCAGGGTATCTAATCCTGTTTGCTCCCCACACTTTCGTACCTCAGCGTCAGTATCGAGCCAGTGAGCCGCCTTCGCCACTGGTGTTCCTCCAAATATCTACGAATTTCACCTCTACACTTGGAATTCCACTCACCTCTCTCGAACTCTAGACTAGTAGTTTAGGAGGCAGTTCCAGGGTTGAGCCCTGGGATTTCACCCCCTACTTTCCAATCCGCCTACGTACGCTTTACGCCCAGTAATTCCGAACAACGCTAACCCCCTCCGTATTACCGCGGCTGCTGGCACGGAGTTAGCCGGGGTTTCTTTACCAGATACTGTCATTATCATCTCTGGCGAAAGAGCTTTACGACCCTAAGGCCTTCGTCACTCACGCGGCATGGCTAGATCAGGCTTGCGCCCATTGTCTAAGATTCCCCACTGCTGCCTCCCGTAGGAGTCTGGGCCGTGTCTCAGTCCCAGTGTTGCTGATCATCCTCTCAAACCAGCTAAAGATCGTAGACTTGGTAGGCCATTACCCCACCAACTATCTAATCTTACGCGGGCCAATCCTTCACCGATAAATCTTTCCCCCGAAGGGCGTATATGGTATTACTCTCAGTTTCCCGAGGCTATTCCATAGAAAAGGGTATGTTCCCACGCGTTACTAACCCGTCCGCCGCTCACTCCGAAGAGTGCGCTCGACTTGCATGTGTTAGGCCTGCCGCCAGCGTTCGTTCTGAGCCAGGATCAAACTCTCAAGTTGAATGCATCTTACAATGCAATCCTTGACGTTCGAACCTCTGCACATCACCATCTGGCCTTACTGAAACCAAATGGCGTTTTCTCTGTTTGTTGTGCTTTCAGTTAACAAAGTTAACCAAGAGCCACTCAAACAGTGAAGCTGACACTCTATCATCGAACCGAAGTCCTAAGAGCGTTGATATACAGACGTCTGATCCATCGAACTGAACCAAACCGCCCACATATCTCTTCAGATATATCAATTTCAAACAACGTTAGAGACAAAATAAAACAAGATGCGCCGCAATCGTATGGCGCGCCCCGCCTGTAATATCTCTGTTTTTTCTTCCGCACCTCGTTGCCCTAAGACCCGTTCGGCGCCACCTGCAACACTTCCGCGCTGCCTGTGAAGGGGGTTCTACGGTTACTCGCTCATACCCGCAACCCCTTTTTTGCACAATTTGTGATTTTTCTTAGAATTCCATTTTTTGTCGTGTTTTGAGGGGGTTGGCGTAACTTCACGTCGTCGTCCCTAGGTAAGAACGCAACTTTGTTAGGCGGAATGGAAACAGAACATACAACATCTTGGGTTATCCACAGGATCACCCACAAGTAAGCAGACAACCTCTTTGAAAATCAGTGTTGGTTTCACCCCGAGTCGCCCCAAATCACACCGATTTACACTTTGGCTGTCTGTCGAAAGCGCTCTAGCGAGATGTAACGCACAGCGATCAACCCTAGTATGACCAATAAGTAGATGATCGGTTCCAACTGAAAACCTTTGACAAGCCATAGGTAGTGTATCGCCCCCAAGATCGCAGCTGGATAAGTCAGCTTGTGCATCTTACGCCATGTCGCAGCTCCCAGCTTGCGGACAGACAAGTTATTGGACGTCACCGCCAGTGGGATCAGCATCAAGAACGATGCCATGCCGACGGTCACATACGGTCGCTTGACGATTTCAGTCCAAACCCGGCTGACGCTTTGCACATCCAAGATCGCGAACACCAAGAAATGCGCCAGTACATAGAAGAACGCAGTTACACCTATGGCGCGTCGGAACTTGATCAGGTTCACCCCAGTCCACTTGCGCAGCGGTGTCACTGTCAGACCCACAACCATCAAGATCAAAGCAACCTCGCCGTAGGCGCGTTCGAGTACGTTGATAGGCTCAACCAGATATGGGCCAATCTGATTGAGGGCGCGCCAGAACTCCCACACGGCATAAGCAGCGCCAACTATATATATAGTCCACGCCGGAATGCGGCGCAGACCGCCATTGATGGTTTGGATAACTTGCATTCTAGAAATCCACGGCCAGATCTTGACCTTCATAAAGGCTGGCAACTTCTGGATACCCATTGAACATCAACGTGTCCTGACGCTCGGCAAACAAACCACCACCAATGCGGCGCTCTGTCGCTTGGCTCCAGCGGTTATGGTCAACGTTCGGATTGACGTTGCTATAGAACTTGTACTCGCTTGGAATAGCGACGTTCCAGCTGATCGGTGGCTCTTTGTCAGTGAGCGTAATCCGGACGATCGATTTGATGGATTTGAATCCGTATTTCCAAGGCACAACCAATCTGATTGGCGCACCGTTCTGGTTATAGAGCGGTTCATCATAGATGCCGGTCGCCATGATCGTCAGCGGATGCATCGCTTCGTCCAGACGCAGGCCTTCGACGTAAGGGAAATCAATCACCCGGCGTTGCACCCCGATCATGTTCTCTGGCTGGACAACAGTTTCGAAGGCGACGTATTTCGCGCCGGACTGCACGCCGACCTTATTGAGGATATCCGCAAGTTCGATCCCGTTCCATGGGATGACCATCGACCAAGCCTCAACACAGCGGAAACGGTACAAACGATCCTCAACGGACAAGCCAGCCAGCAAATCATCCAAAGCGTAGTCGCCCGGGTTGTCGACCATACCATCTACTTTGATAGACCACGGCGACGTTACCATCTTGTGCGCATTGTCTGCAGGGTCGGTCTTGCCGGTGCCGAATTCGTAGAAGTTATTGTAGCTGGTGATTTCCTCCAACGTGTTCGGCTCTAGAGCGTCTTGCGCTGCAGCACTGCCCGCAAGACCAATAGCGCCCAACCCGATTGTGCCCGCCAGAATTTGGCGGCGGTTCAGGTATGCAGCCTTTGGGGTGATGTCGGCCTTGGTTAGGTCATTAGTCCAGCGATATGCCATTTCGGCCTCCGTTCAATTCTGTTCGAAACATCATATAGGGGAGAAAGATTGAAAGGTGTTTCACGATGCCGCCAGAACAGTGAAATGTTCCAGATTTGGGCCGGTTCAATCACGAAATTTCACGCAGCTGTGATTGGAAACCACAAAAACTCGTGGCTTAGCTCTGGCGCTGATTTGGTCAAGTCGGATCAGCAAAAATCCTCTGTGATCCAAGGTTGTTAGCCTCCGTATAAAGTCCGATGCCAACGAAAAGGCAGTCATAGAAACCCAGGAGAATTACACATGCTACGTAGAACTTTTATCGCTCTGACGACAACTGCAGCCCTGACAACTTCCGCATTCGCGGGCGGTCACTCCAAAGACATCGTCGACACAGCAGTTGAAGCCGGCACATTCACAACGCTGGTTGCAGCGGTACAAGCCGCTGGCTTGGTTGACACGCTGAAGGGTGAAGGCCCGTTCACAGTGTTCGCACCAACTGACGAAGCTTTCGCAGCACTGCCAGCAGGCACAGTCGAAGGTCTCTTGGCCGATCCAGAAGCACTTGCTGCGATCCTGACATACCACGTCATCGCAGGCAAAGTGATGTCGACAGACCTGAGCAACAACATGATGGCGACAACAGTGAACGGCGCTGACGTCACAATCATGACCGAAGGCGGCGTGACCGTTGACGGCGCAAACGTTGTTGCAGCAGACATCGAAGCATCCAACGGCGTGATCCACGTCATCGATGCGGTGATCCTGCCAAAAATGTAAACGCGTGACTGATTGAACAAGGAAAGCCCCGGCATTTTGTTGGGGCTTTTTTGTGGCCTACGCTAAGTCGCGATATAGCGGTCGCGGCGGTGGTTGAATGCGATAATCAGGTTAAGAGTAACCGCACCTATCAAAGAATAGATAACGATCGCTGTGTCGAAGATGAAGAACGCCAAGCCAAACAAGCACGCGTCAAAGATCAACTGCACCCAGCCTGCCCGAAATCCGGTTGTGTCTTGGATCAGCAAAGCGACAACGCCCAAGCCTCCCAATGATCCATTGTGCCGAAACAGCACCAGCAGCGCCACACCAGTCAGCGCCCCGCAAGTGAGCGCGCCCAGAAGTGGGTCAATATAGGTGAACACCATCCCTAGCGGGATGATCGTGGTCAGGATGGAAAGCAGTGTTACTGAAATGAGCGACTTGATCGTGAACATCTTACCCAAACGCTTCCATGCGAGAACGTAGAACGGGATGTTGACCAAGAAGAACACCAGTCCGAATGAATAACCGCTCAAGTAGGAAATGATGACCGCGATACCTGCGGTCTGGCCAGTGATTAGACCGACGGTCGTCAGCAAATGCACCGAAATGCCTGCAAGGAAAACCCCAAGGGAAATGCCTTGGACATCATCAAGAAGCGAATGCGTGGTCTTTGGGATTTGATCTGTCATGGCGGCACTATAGGACAGAATTACTGACCTACAAGTCAAACCTGATTCATGACATCCAAATGCAAAGGGGCGCCCGCAAGCGCCCCTTTGTCCAAGTTAGTGCACAACCGCATCTTCTGGCGGTTGTCGGTTGCTCGATGACACACGGTCCCCGACCAATAATCCGTCAACGCCTGCGCTAACAGTGATGGTGTCGCCATCCAAAACGTCCCCAGCAAGAATCATCTCTGCCAGTTGGTTTTGCAACGCGCGCTGGATCACCCGCTTTAGCGGGCGCGCACCGAACACCGGATCATAGCCTTCATCGGCCAACCACTTGAGCGCTGCTTCATCCAGATCAAGGTGGATGTTGCGACTGGCCAAACGATCCTCAAGACGTTTCATCTGGATCGTGACGATCCCTGCCATATCTTCGCGGGCAAGGCGGTCAAAGATGATCGTCTCGTCCAAACGGTTCAGGAATTCAGGCCGGAAGTGGGCGCGGACTGCGTCCATCACATCACGTTTGGCTTGGGTCGGATCTGCACCGTCAGGCAATTGGCTAAGTGCTTGCGCCCCAAGGTTCGACGTCAGAATGATCAACGTTTGCTTGAAATCAACTGTCCGGCCCTGACCATCCGTCAAGATACCATCGTCCAGAACCTGCAAGAGCACGTTGAACACATCGGGATGCGCTTTTTCGACCTCGTCAAACAAGACCACCTGATAAGGACGCCTGCGGACCGCTTCGGTCAGCACACCACCTTCATCATATCCAACATACCCTGGAGGCGCACCAATCAGGCGCGAGACCGCGTGCTTTTCCATGAATTCTGACATGTCGATACGGACCATCGCGTTGTCATCATCGAAAAGATATTCTGCCACGGCCTTGGTTAATTCGGTCTTACCGACACCAGTAGGTCCAAGGAACAGAAACGAGCCCAATGGTCGGTTCTCGTCGTTCAGCCCAGCGCGCGCGCGGCGCACCGCGTCCGCCACTGACTTAACGGCAGGCTTTTGGGCAATGACACGTTTGCCAAGCTCGTCTTCCATACGCAGAAGTTTGTCACGCTCGCCTTCAAGCATTTTCGAGGTCGGGATACCTGTCCAACGCTCAACGACTTGGGCGATTTGCTCAGGGCGCACGGCCTCTTCGACCATCAAATCGTCGTCTGCTTCAACGTCGGCAATCTTGCGTTCCAAATCTGGAATAACGCCGTACGACAGTTCACCTGCTTTGGCTAAGTTGCCTTCGCGTTTCGCGATATCCAGTTCAGCGCGTGCACGATCCAGTTTTTCCTTAACATGCCGCGTGCCTTCCAGCTTATCGCGTTCGGCTTGCCATTTCGCGGTCATTTCTGATCCGCGATCCTGCAAGTCGGCCAGTTCTTTTTCCAACCGCTCAAGCCGCTCTTTCGAGGCTTTATCGTCTTCCTTTTTCAACGCCTCGCCTTCGATCTGCAATTGCAGGATCTGACGGTCTAGCGCGTCCAGTTCTTCTGGCTTGCTGTCTACTTCCATGCGAAGCCGGCTTGCGGCCTCGTCCATCAAATCGATGGCTTTGTCCGGCAAAAAGCGGTCAGTGATATAGCGGTGCGATAGTGTGGCCGCCGCGACCAACGCGCTGTCAGAAATCCGCACACCGTGGTGCAACTCGTATTTTTCCTTAATGCCGCGCAGAATGCTGACAGTGTCAGACACGGTTGGTTCTTCTATCACAATGGGCTGGAAACGCCGCGCAAGTGCCGCGTCTTTTTCAACGTACTTGCGGTATTCGGCCAATGTGGTCGCACCGATACAATGCAATTCGCCCCGTGCAAGCGCAGGTTTGATCAGGTTGGCGGCATCCATCGCGCCCTCGGACGCACCAGCGCCGACAAGCGTATGCATTTCGTCGATAAACAGGATGATTTCACCCGCCGCCGTTTCGATTTCCTTAAGAACTGCCTTAAGCCGTTCTTCAAATTCACCACGGTATTTCGCACCAGCAATCAGCGCACCCATATCAAGCGCCATCAGCTTTTTGTTGCGCAGTGATTCCGGCACATCGCCACTGATGATGCGCAACGCCAAACCTTCGGCAATCGCGGTTTTACCCACACCGGGTTCACCAATCAGAACAGGGTTATTCTTGGTGCGGCGCGACAAAACCTGCATCGCACGGCGAATTTCTTCGTCGCGCCCAATGATCGGGTCAATTTTACCCTGCTCTGCGGCTTCGGTCAGGTCGCGGGCATATTTTGCCAACGCCTCAAAGCTGTCTTCGGCGGTCGCACTATCTGCAGTCCGCCCTTTGCGTATATCGTTGATCGCAGAATTTAGCCCTTGGGGCGTTACCTTGCCTGCGTCCAGCGCATCCTTGGCTTTGGATTTCACCAGCGCCAATGCGGTCAAAAGCCGTTCAACCGGAACAAAACTGTCGCCTGCTTTTTTGGCGATGGCTTCTGCTTCGGCCAGGACTTTGGCGGTCGTGTTATCAAGGTATGCTTGCGCGCCTTCACCAGTAACCTTGGCCATTTTGGCAAGGCTCGCATCCACGGCGGCAAGCACGGCTTTGGGATCGCCGCCAGCGCGGGTGATCAGATTAGAGGCAAGCCCCTCTTCGTCATCCATCAATGCTTTGAGCAGGTGTTCAGGCGCAAGCCGCTGATGGCTTTCACGCATTGCGATCGTCTGGGCGGCTTGTACGAAGCCGCGCGACCGCTCTGTGAACTTATCTAAGTTCATGGGTCTCTCCTTATATTAAGCGCCCGGGGATATTTGGATGCCCGCTTAGCGGCACATCCCTGTTTGGGCCTTGTTGAATAAATGGGGATCGCGGTGCGCGGTCGCAAGTCCCCCCGGGGTGGCTTTTGCAAAAGGGGAGATACGCCGCATTATTCCCCGCGCATTGATTTTTCGCAGGGCCCATAACAAAGCAGTCGGAGCAAAAATCTGCGCATAAGGCGGACGCTCCACGCACAAGAACCCCCTCTTTGGTGGTTCGTGAGAACGACCAAAGCGCAATGGCGCGGTCCCGGGAGAGGCTGCGCCATTGCAATTGCACCTACCCAACGCAATCGCTAGACACCCTTGGAAACCAACAAGGAGCCATAGTAATGTCCCATGACCGCCTGATCGTCGCGATGGATGTCCCCAATGTACTTGAGGGATTGGAATTGGCGAAAACGCTGGGCGATAGTGTGAGTTTCTATAAAATCGGTTTGGGGATGTTAACCGGCGGGGGTCTGGCCCTTGCCAATGAACTAAAGCAAGAACACGGCAAGCGTATTTTTCTCGACATGAAGTTCTTTGATATTGGCGCCACAGTCGAAGCCGCCGTGCGCGGTGTTGCACAGTTTGATCTGGATTTTTTGACCGTTCATGGCGACCCGCATGTTGTGCGCGCCGCCCGCGAAGGTGCCGGTGGGTCGGATATGAAAATTCTGGCTGTGACGATTCTAACGTCGTTGGATCGCGCTGATTTAGACGCTTCTTGCATGAAAGCCGGTGATGTCGCCGACTTGGTCCAAGAACGCGCAGGTATCGCGTTGTCCAATGGAGCAGACGGCGTGATCGCATCCCCACAAGAGGCCGCCTTGATCCGCGCCCTGCCCGAAGCACATGGCAAATTGATCGTCACACCCGGTGTGCGCCCAGTCGGGGCCGCGTTGGGCGATCAAAAACGGGTGCAAACCCCCGCCCAAGCAATCGCAAACGGGGCTGACCATGTAGTTGTCGGTCGTCCGATCTGGCAGGCAAAAGATCCACGCAAGGCCGCCTTGGATATTCAAGCAGAGCTTGGATCCGCATAAACAAAAAAGCCCCGACCAAACGGCGGGGCTTTTGTATTATTCAACGTGGGCGGCGTTAGTCGTTGACGTCAGTATCCCAGATTTTCACTTGTCCGGTTTTCAACCCGAAATATTTGCGCATCGCCAGATATGAAATCAGTGACAAGATCGCAAAGATCACCAGCGTCAGCGCCAAGCCTGTGGCAGAGACGCCAAGCAAAATAAGCAGCCCCATCACGCCCGCACCTATTGCGAACCCCAGAAAAATATAGCCGGGGATCAGTACTTCGAGCGTGGCAAGGATCAACGCCCCTGACATCCAAACCCACCATTCTGTCCAAAGTGGCATCTTAGCGTCCTTTCAGCATTTTAAAGGCATCCGCAAAGGCATCCAATGCATTCGCAGGCAAGATCACGGTCTGGTTTCCAGCGCCGTCACCTAACTTTTGCAATGCTTCAACCTGCTTCAGCGCAACCTGATACTGCGCGGCCTCTAGGCCGTTATCGGCAATCGCACCTGCAACCACCTGTGTTGCATAGGCTTCGGCATCGGCCAAAACGCGGCGGGCCTTGGCGTCTTGCTCAGCGGCATAAAGCTCCGCGTCCGACTGCAATTCAACGGCCCGCTTGCGGCCTTCGGCCTCGGTGACTTGCGCACGACGGGCACGTTCAGCATTTAACTGCTGCAACATCGCTTCGCGGGTAGCCTGATCAAGGTTCACGTCCAAAATCTCGGCGCGGGTCACTTCGATACCCCAATCATCGACCTGTTGGGCAACTTGGGTGCGCACGGCCTCAATCAGACTGGAACGGTTGGCTTGGACCTGATCCAACTCCATCCGGCCAATCTCTGACCGAACGATACCAGCGACTGTGGTAGAAATCGCACCATCCACATCACGAATGCGGTAAACTGTCTTTTCGGGTTCGATAATGCGGTAAAACACTGATGTTTCGACCTGCACAAGCACGTTGTCCGACGTAATCGCGTCTTGGGACATTGAGGGAAGCTGACGCTCTAAGATAGACACTTTGTGGCGCACACGGTCCAAGAACGGCACGATAAAGTTGATACCAGGCCCTAGCACAGCGCGCAGACGGCCGAGCCGTTCAACAACGTATTTTTCCGACTGCGGCACGATGCGAACACCGGCCATAATACAGACGATGATGAACACCGCCAAAAGCAAATAAAGAATGTTAGCGCCTAAAAATTCGGCGAGTACGTTTTCAATTGGCATATATCTGTCCCTCAATTGTTATGAAGGACAGATAAGTATGATTTACGCGGAATTCAATGTATACTATCGCATACTGTTCGTTTTGAACCGTGCTGTGATCACAGCGCCAATCGTATCAGCAGTTGCCGGGCTGAGGGTCCAACCAAGGTGTCCGTGACCAGTATTATAGAATACACGGTCACTCTTTCCGGGCCCGACGCGCGGCATCATGTTGGGCATCATTGGACGCAATCCAGCCCATGGCACACAATTCTCGGTCGAGACATCTGGGAAATGCTCTTCGCACCATTTGATCAATGGACGCACGCGGCGCTCAAGAATATCGCGGTTCTCACCGTTGAATTCGGCAGTGCCGGCAATGCGCAGACGGTTTTTGCCCAAACGCGACGAAACGATCTTTGCTTTGTCATCCAGCAGCGACGTGGTGGGGGCAGCCGCTTGGCTTGCAGCATCATCCAAATTCACGGTGATGGAATACCCTTTGACAGGATAAACATTCACGCGGTCACCAAGCATTTGGGCGAACTTGCGGCTTGCAACGCCTGCTGACACGACAACACCATCGAAACGCTCTTCATGGCCGCATTCGACGTACACACCATCGGCACGCACGTGCAAATCGGTCACTGGCTTGCCCAGTTTAAATTCAACACCTTGTTTCTTAAGCCAATCAGCAAGGCCCATGGTGAATTTGTGGATGTCGCCCGTGCTGTCGCTTTCGGTCCAAAAACCGCCAATGATGTCGCCGCGCAAAGTGGGCTCGCGTGCCATGACTTCATCAACGGTCAATTCATGGCGCTCTAGTCCGCCTTCAGCCAACAAACCGTTGACCATACGCGCATGCTTGAGATCTTTTTCGGTCTTATAGAAATGCAGGATGCCGGCAGGGCTAAAGTCAAAATCAACGCCTGATTTCTCTGCCATTTCGGCCAGACCGGCGCGCGCAGCCACGGCCATCGCTGCTGTCTTGGTCGTGTTGGTCTTGTAACGCGGGATGTTCGCCAGAAATTCAGTCATCCAGCTGATTTTGTGCCAACCCGGACGCGGGTTCACAAACAATGGCGCTTCGCCCTCAAACATCCATTTGATGCCTTTCAGGACAGTTGACCATTGGTTCCAGACTTCTGCGTTAGACGCACTTAACTGGCCGCCATTGGCAAAACTGGTTTCCATTCCGGCATAGCGTTGACGGTCATAAACGGTCACGTCAAAGCCACGGATCATCAAAGAATAAGCAGTGGTGACACCTGTAATACCGGCACCAAGTACAGCGATCGAAGGCATGGTATATCTCCTACCATTTCGCCCCCACCGTCTGTTGTACCTGAGAGATTCACCCATTTGGGCTTGCTCCTTCGGCGGGCCAGCTAAGGCCTCTCTTCGGCGTGTTGCACCCCAACCGGTCCTTTTGCCTGAGAGTGACCGGGGCGGTTGCTCCTTCGGCGACGGACTGACGATTTCGCGACGGGCCGTTCTCTCCCGGTCGGCGTGTTTCCTATTGGAAACCCTCTATACCAAGCGCAAACAATAACAACTGTTTTTTGCGCAGTGGACCGATATTCTTCCGAGCATAAATATCCCCGCCGGAGGCATCAGGTATCGCACATAAAACTGCGCGACATTGTGCACGCATCATCGCACCCGTATTGTACCCCCATGCCAGCACTATGCCGCGATTGCCTGACGACATTTGATAGCGAAACCCGCTGTCCCCAATGTCGCAGCCCAAGGGTGACGCGCCATCCGGAACTGTTCGATCTTTCCATTGCGCATATGGACTGCGATGCATTTTATGCCTCGGTCGCGAAGCGGGACAATCCAGAGCTTGCCGACAAACCGGTGATTATTGGCGGTGGCAGACGCGGGGTCGTCTCGACCGCATGCTATGTTGCGCGGATCAAGGGCGTCAAATCGGCGATGCCAATGTTTCAGGCACTAAAGCTATGTCCTGAGGCCGTTGTGGTGCGCCCCGATTTCGACGCCTATGTGACAGCGTCAAAAGCAATCCGCGCAATGATGGATGAACTAACGCCAGTGGTAGAGCCATTGTCACTCGACGAAGCTTTCATGGATTTGCGCGGCACCGAACGCCTGCATCATGCGCCGCCTGCCGTGATGCTCGCGCGGTTAATCAAGCGGATGAAGGACGATTTAGGACTGACGGGGTCAATCGGGTTGTCGCACAATAAGTTCTTGGCCAAAGTTGCTTCGGATTTGGACAAACCACGCGGGTTCTCAATTATTGGCAAAGAAGAGACGACAGCATTCTTGCGGCCCAAATCCGTGCGTCTGATCTGGGGGATCGGGCCCGCTGCACAAGTCAGCTTGAATAACGCGGGTATTCGGACATTCGACGACCTGCTGCGCTGGGATCGACGCGATCTGCATGACCGCTTTGGCGACATGGGCGAGAGGCTATATAGTCTGGCCCGCGGCGAGGACGGGCGGCGTATTTCATCGCATAACCCCGTCAAAACACTGTCGAACGAAACCACCTTTAACGAAGACACAGGTGATGTTGATATCCTTGACGGGCATCTATGGCGCATGGCCGAAAAAGTATCCGCGCGTGCCAAGGCAACCGATAAGGCGGGGCGCGTTGTGACGCTGAAGCTAAAGACTTCGGACTTTAAGCTGATTTCAAAGCGTCAAAGTTTGCGGCATCCCACCCAGATCGCCGATACTGTATACCGGACCGCGCGAGGCCTGTTTGACCAAGTTAGCAATCGCGGGCCCTTTCGCCTGCTGGGCGTCGGGCTTTCCGACATCAGTGCGGATACCGAAGCAGACCGGGAAGGTGATCTGCTAGACCCCGGCGCGCAAAAACGGGTCGCTGCGGAAAAAGCGGCGGACAAAATCCGCGAGCGCTATGGTAAGGACGCCATCATTAAAGGCCGTGCCCTTCGGTAGGCGTCAGTTATTCTGCCGCAAGCTTCTGATCTTCCGGCAAACCGATTTCCGCGATTTCCGCAATCACAGCGTTCAACTGCGCCTTGAAACCGTTGAAGTTCATATTCGGCTCCAGCGTCCGTTCATCCATATAAAGCGCGCGATCAATTTCGACCTGAATGGCGTGCTGATGACGTGACGGCCGCCCGTAGTGCTGCGTGATAAACGCTCCGGCAAAAGGCATATTGCGCGCCACGCGAAAACCTGCTGCCGCAAATGCGGCTTCGACCCGTTCGACGATTGCGCTTGCCGCTGCAGACCCGAACCGATCACCCAAGACAATATGCGGCCGCGCGGACCCGGGCGGGCCTACATTCTCGAGCGCCTCATGGGGCATCGAATGGCAATCGATCAAAATCGCCTCGCCGAACTCATTCATACTTTCGTCAAGCAATGTTTGCAGTTGGTCGTGATAGGGGCGCCAATATCGGGCGATCCGGTCATGGACCTGTGCCAAAGGCAGTTTGCCGCGATAAATCTGACGACCGTTTGATACCACGCGCGGGATCACCCCAAGCCCGCTTGCGATGCGCGGGTTATGGGCTGTGCGCCGCACACCTTCGATCAGTGCCGAATCAAGCTCGTCTGGCCCGCGGTTCAAATCCAAGAACGCACGCGGAGCATTGGCGGTCAGAAAAGGCGCACCGTGATTGGGTACGTTTTCAAACAGCAAATCGACGAATGCATCCTCTGAGGACCTGATCTGGCTTGCATTCAGCACTGCTTGGCGCAAAAAGTCGCGTGGATAGTCGCGCCCACTGTGCGGGGACGCGAAAACCACGCTGGTCGTGCGGGTCGCAGGGCGTGCAAGATGGTAGGCAGATTTCAACAATGAATTTGTCCCTTCGTACCGATAGATAGCGCATTTTGGTAAAATTCCAAAAGGCCTTGATCCCTCCTCCGACTCCTTTTATAGACCGCACGACTGACGCGGTTTGCCCGCGTCCTATTTCGTTATAGGACGTATGCAGAAGCAGATGACATGGATGATTAGCTCAGCGGTAGAGCACTTCGTTGACATCGAAGGGGTCACTGGTTCGATCCCAGTATCGTCCACCATGATTTCACGGGCCTTTCGGGGTCCAAACTGTAACCCAAGGCGCAATCCGCGCGCCGCGACAAGAAGGAAACGACCCAATGAAGGTACGTAACTCCCTCCGCTCGCTCAAGCAGCGCCACCGCGATTGCCGCATCGTGCGCCGTAAAGGCCGCGTCTATGTGATCAACAAGACGCAGCCACGGTTCAAAGCCCGTCAGGGCTAAGACCTGCTAAGCAGCATTTAGAAAGGCCGTAACTCTTTTTGGGGTGCGGTCTTTTTCTTTTGTGCCATGACCCTAGCAATCTGTGCCCTTGGCGCGTTACGCTGATCACAAATGATCATGTGCAACGACAAAGGACAGCGCCCCATGACACGCCCTAATTTCAAATTATCCAGCATTGCAGCCCTTATTCTGGGTGCAGCATCCCCCGCGCTCGCCCAAGACAACATTTGTGGTGGTGCCGGAAACGGCGGTATCTGGGTTGGCGGTGATGAAGCTGCATCCGACATCACTGCGGCGGATACTTATCGCGAACAAATGGCGTTAGTTGTAGGCGGGAACGAATACGTTTCGCTGTTCAATGTCACGGCCCCGACAGATGTCCGGATCGAAGCCGCTGGACGCGGGTCTGGTGACACGATCATCGACCTGTTGGACAACAGCGGCAACCTGATCCTAAGCGATGACGATTCAGGCGGCAACGCCGCCTCGCGCGCAGAAACATCGCTGCAGGCAGGCACCTACTGCATGTCCCTACGCAGCTATGACGGTGGCCCGATGACCGCATTTGTCCGCATTGGCCGGCAAGAGCATGAAGCCTTGACCGACGGGATCAGTGACGCGCCGGGTGGGACTTCTGGCAGCTGTTCACAAGCCACACCTTTCGGCCCATTGGGGACCAGCGTGTCTGCGTCAGTCAATGACACGCCATTTTGGAGCTTTACCCTCGATGCGATCATGCCAGTCACCATCACGGCAGAGAACGAAACCGCTGACCCTGTGATTACGCTTTACGGTCCCGATGAAGAATACATTGCAGAGAATGACGACTTTGATGGCCTGAATTCACGCCTCGATATATCGGAACCGCTGATCCCTGGCACCTATTGCCTTGGGGTGTCAGCCCTAAATGATGATAGCGCGCCAATCACCATCAGCATCGACAGATATGATCCAGTCGAAGCCCTACAATCGCTTTATGCCCGTGGCGAGATCGCACCCCCACTTGATGGCAGCGTCGCGGTCACCGATCTTGGTCAACTGCAATCCCGCATGCGCCAAGATGTGCCAGTAGGCACTGATGTCACGTGGTTCAGTCTTGATTTTGAATCCGCTGGTCTTTTGGTCGTCGAAGCAATCGGAAGCGGTGGCACCGATCCTTGGCTGGTCGTCTTTGATGATCTGGGCCGCGAGATTGGTCAGAACGACGACTACGGCGATGGGTTAGACAGTCTGATCATGGCCCGCCTGCAGGAAGGCACGTACATTATTGGCGTCCGGCAGTTCGAAGGCGGTCAAGGCTTTGTCCGCCTGCTTGCGGAACGGTACGTCCGCGCAGAGTAATACAAAAAGGCCTCTGTCTGTTGAAGACAGAGGCCTTTTTCTTAGGAACCGTGCGATTTACCGCCCGATTGTGTCCGCCAATAAACGCGCCAATGTTGGCTGATCAATATAACCCGATGAAGACAAGTTCCGTTGCGATTGATAGCTTGCGATTGCGCGCCGTGAATTGCGATCAAAGCGCCCGTCGATATCCCCCGGATTATACCCAAGACCCGCAAGACGGCTTTCGATCAGGCGGCGCAGGACTGGATTGATATTCAACGCTTCTTCTTGGGCACGCGCGGCGCGGGTGTCCGGCTCTGGTTCCACGACGACCTGCAATTTGCTTTTGGCTTCATCCGCGAAAATACCTTGCGGGTAGCGTTCAAGATACGCGCTGTAGCCTGCTTGATCGCCTCGTGCGCCGGTTTCCTCCCAGTACTCGCGATCAAGGCGCAGTGCTTCTTCGCGTGCACGTTCCTCGTCAGCCGCGATTTCAGCGGCGCGGCGGCTCGCTTGGCCATCAATCCGGTTGATTTGTGAAGTCGTCAGGTAGGACGTCTGCGCAAAACCGTTATCTTGCTGCCAGTTGCGGATAGCGCCGCGCGAACCAGGGCCGAAAATCCCGTCTACCCCGCGCGTGTTGAATTCAAGTAATGTCAAGTTTCGCTGGATCGCGCGCCGTTCATTGCGTGTCAGGTTCAGCGCGTCTTCGGCCAGTTCAGCCATAAGGATTGGATCGCTTTCAATCTCGGCCAAGCGGTCACGGGCTTGCGACGCAAAGGGGCTGCGCGGGTTGTCAGACAGGAAATCACGGTAACTATTTGCTGTGTTTGCCTCTTGCGCGTCATTCCAAGCCCGCAAGCTTGGCTCTATAGCAGCCGGCTGAACTTGGGTTGTCTGCTCTGTCGTTGGCTGCATGATCAGGGTTTTTGGCTGAAAGCCCAGCGCGCTCAGACGACGATTGCCGCGCACATAGGCCATGACGTCTGCATCTGGTGCCGTGACGGCATTGACCATCACGCCCTCAGCCATGTCCGGTTCGCCGTAGATCACCGTCACGCCTTGCGGCACGACCAGATCACCGACGCCTTGGCGCAGGTAGTTACCAATCGTGTCGTCTTCGCCTTGATCAAAGCCCAACACGAGCACGGCCTGCCCAGCCGTTTGCGACATGATTTGCATCACAGTTTCAAGCGAAACCGCGTCCCCAAGGCCAAACGGCGAGGGCCGATTGGCATCTTTAGCCAAAAACCAACTGCGCGATCCATCGGTCACAAACTGGCCGGACAGACCCACGACCAATCGGTCAGCATCCGTGGCGTCAGTGGCAAACCGTTCCAGTAGTCGGTTCATATCAAGTATTGAACCATTGGCCAGCGTACTGACGGCATAGCCAGCGTCACGCAGATCATTGGCCGCATCAAGAACGTCAGTGCCATCACTGACGCGGCGCAGATCATCATAGCGTTCGACACCCAGCAAAAGGGCGGCATCATCCGCAAAGGCGGGCATCGCCAGCACACATATAGTTGCAATTATGGGCAGTTGGCGCATGGCGCATCTCCTTGGTTATTCATCGCAAGGGATGCTTATCATGCGTCCCAGCACCTATGACGGTAGGACGGCTACGCCCTGCTATTCAATAGCGGGGCGCATTGCATGCTTTACTCGGCGTAAAACTACTCTGCTGCGACCGAGGTTTCAGCCTTGACGACTTTCACTGCCGCGAACTTGAATTCCGGGATTTTGCCGTAAGGATCGACCGCTGGATTGGTCAATACGTTTGCTGCCGCTTCTACGAATGCAAACGGCACAAAGACCATATCAGGCGATACCGCGCGGTCCGCGCGTGCCATGATCGTAATGCTGCCGCGCCGCGTGGATAATGTGACCATGCCACCCGGTTCAACGCCCAACTTGCGCAGAGTGGAAGGATGCAGCGAGCAGTTCGCCTCTGGTTCTACCGCGTCCAGCACTTTGGACCGGCGCGTCATCGACCCCGTATGCCAATGCTCCAACTGACGCCCCGTCGTCATGATCATTGGATAATCATCATCTGGTGCCTCATCTGGTGCAATCACGCTAGCAGGTGTGAATTTCGCCCGCCCATTTGTGCGTGGGAACCCATCGCCGAACACAATTGGCTGACCGGGATCTTCTGGCGACAGCGACGGGTAGGTCACTGCGTTTTGTTCTTCCAACCGATCCCAAGTGATGTTGCTGAGCGATTTCATCGAGAGCGACATTTCGGCAAATACCTGTGACGGGTGGGTATAAGTCCACGACAGACCAAGGCGTTTGGCCAATTCCACAGTGATCCACCAATCCTCTTTTGCGTCGCCGGGTGGTGGCAAAGCAGGGCGGCCCATTTGGACCTGACGGTTGGTATTGGTCACGGTGCCTGTCTTTTCGGCAAAGGCCGATGCGGGCAGGATCACATCCGCATAGTTTGCGGTTTCGGTGATAAAGATATCCTGCACAACAAGATGCTTGAGCTTGGCAAGCGCATCTCGCGCATGTTCCACATCGGGGTCAGACATCGCTGGGTTTTCGCCCAAGATATACATGCCGTGAATGCTGCCCTCGTGGACCGCATCAAGAATTTCCGTGACCGTCAGACCCTTGTTGGGGTTGATTGTACCTTCTTGCCAAATTTCTTGGAAAGCAGACCGGACGCCATCGTCGCCGACGGGTTGGTAATCAGGCAAGAACATCGGAACAAGTCCCGCGTCCGACGCACCTTGTACGTTGTTTTGTCCACGCAGCGGATGCAGACCCGCGCCGGGGCGTCCGACTTGCCCAGTCATCAGCGCGAGGCTGATTAGACAACGCGAATTGTCGGTTCCGTGGATATGCTGACTGATGCCCATGCCCCAGAAAATCATCGCAGATTTTGCACCCGCAAAGGTGCGGGCCACATCGCGCAGAACCTCTGCATCAATACCACAAATCGCGGACATTTTTTCGGGAGTAAAGTCAGCCAGATGCTTCTTTTCGGCTTCCCAGTTTTCTGTGTAAGCATCGATATATTGCTGATCATACAGCTTTTCTTCGACAATCGTGTGCATGATCGCGTTCAGCATCGACACATCGGCACCCGGACGGAATTGCAGCATATGGCTTGAGAACCGCTTGAGGGCTTGGCCGCGCGGGTCCATTACAATCAGCTTGCCGCCGCGCTTGGTGAATTGCTTGAAATAAGTCGCCGCGACAGGATGGTTTTCGGTTGGATTCGCGCCGATCACGATGGCAACGTCCGCATTTTCAATCTCGTTGAACGTCGCGGTCACAGCGCCAGAGCCTACATTCTCCATCAAGGCCGCCACGGATGATGCATGGCAAAGCCGCGTGCAGTGGTCGACGTTGTTGTGACCAAACCCTTGGCGGATTAGCTTTTGGAACAAATACGCCTCTTCGTTGGTGCATTTGGCTGATCCGAAGCCAGCCACACCCGTTCCGCCGATGTCCTTAAGGCCGTTTGCTGCGGCATCCAGCGCCTCTTCCCAGGTCGCTTCGCGGAAATGAGTTTGCCAATTTCCGGGATCGACATTTAGCCCTTTTGCAGGCGCATCATCGCGCCGGATCAGCGGTTTCGTAATCCGGTGATCGTGGTGAATATAATCAAAACCAAAGCGGCCTTTGACGCACAGACGGCCTTCGTTCGCGGGGCCATTAATACCCTCGACGAATTTGACTTTGTTATCTTTGATCTTGAGCGAAATCTGGCAGCCAACGCCACAGAACGGACAGATGCTTTCGACTTCTTTGTCGTAGTCCTTGGTGTCACCCATCTGGTTTTCATCAGTGACGGTCGCAGGCAAAAGCGCCCCTGTCGGGCAGGCCTGCACGCATTCACCGCACGCCACGCAAGACGACGCACCCATAGGATCGTCAAAGTCGAAAACCGGATAGGCGTTACCGCCACGACCAGCCATGCCGATAACATCGTTCACTTGCACTTCGCGGCACGCACGCACGCAAAGACCGCATTGGATGCAAGCATCCAGATTGACCGACATGGCCACATGGCTGTCGTCAAGCAAGGGGATATGATCAGGGGTTTGCTGCGGAAAGCGGCTGGTGCTGACATCTTGCGCAGCGGCCATATCCCAAAGATGAGACGATTTATCGTGGGCGACATCTTGGGCTGGCTGATCGGCGACAAGCATTTCCATCACCATCCGGCGGGCTTGCTTTTCGCGGGGCTGGTCGGTTGTGATGACCATACCTTCAGAGGGTTCACGGATACAGCTTGCGGCCAACGTCCGCTCGCCTTCAATCGCGACCATGCAGGCACGGCAGTTTCCGTCAGAACGGTATCCCGGGGCAGGTTTGTGACACAGATGCGGGATCACGAGGCCGCGGCCATTTGCGACCTCCCAGATCGTTTCGCCCACGGCGGCGCTGACGGTTTCACCATCAAGCGTAAAGGTAATGCGATCTGACATCAGGAATCTCCAGCGTTGTTGACCAGAATAGACCATTTGCGCGATTTTTTTGAAAGGCCGTGCGCGACTGCAAGCAGCGCATTTGCGCCATAGGTGATTTCCGATAGGCGGCGCAGGTTTCAGCAGGCGGGCATGGCCCTAGCGCAGAAGGCTATTGATATGGTTCAGGTTGGCCCGAACTTCGGGAATATCCGGTCCAAGTGCGCGCGCCCTACGCAAGGCACGCTGCGCGCCGTGCAAATTACCTTTGCCAAACCGTGCATTGGCTAAACCAAACTGCCAAAGCCAGTTCGTCGGCCATTGGTGCGCACCCGTTTTATAAAGGGTCTCTGCGGCGTCAAACGCCTCCACCGTTTCCAACCCAGCGGCAGCCTTGAGGATATCAGTCTCGGACACGCTTATCGGCAGTTGATCGGGCGGCAAGACGACAAGCCCCCAGAAATCGCCGCGCCGCCACGTGCGTTCAAAAACGGCGAATGGCATCACCATTTGGTCGCGCTGCCCAGAATTGAGGTAAACTAGATCGGCCTCGAAATCATAGGCGGTCACGACGCCGTAGTGCCAAATTGGCAACCCGGCCAAACCTAGGTTTTGAAAGACGATGACGGGATGACCTGCCGCGACTTCGGCAAGTAGCTGATCAAATCCCGATATTTCCACCGCAAGCTGACCCAGACGGCGACTACTTCCGATCATGTCGGCTAGATACGTCCCTTCGGCACCAGGATTAAAAGCAAGTGCCGCGATGTCCTCTTGGGTTATGTCGCTGCCCGCCCATTGCAATACCATCGCCAGTGACGCTGGGCCGCAATAAAAGTCGGCCTGCTGGATCAATGGAACGCCAATAACCTGCGCACGTGTCGGCACATCAACGGTCAACCGTTGATCGGGGTCAAACGGTACAGCGCAGCCCGCCAACCAAGCGAGGACGGCAAAGGCCGCAAGACGGTGCAAAAACCGGTTTAGCGCACGCACCGTGTAAATCTGAAGGCGTTGGTAAAGCACAACAGGTCAGTGACCAACAGGATCACAAAGACAGTAAACAACGTGCCGATAATATCTGCTCCCGCGCTGTCGTTTTCCATCTGTGTCAAAATCGACGCCACTTCGATATCCGAAAGGGCGGCCAAACGTGCCGCAGCCTCTGCTGGATCGACACCCATTGCGACCATCTCGGCTTGTACCGCATCACGCTCGAGCGCGTCAGCCAAAGCAGCGCGGTTGTCGAGGGCCTCGTAGCTGTTGATTGCCGACTGTGTGGTCAGCATCTCGGCCTGCGCCAACGTCACGGCCTGCGTGGCCAAAACCAGTTGCGCCGACAAAACGACCGCAACAGCCTTCTTACTCAGATTGAAAAATCCCATCGCTGTCTTCCTTTTTGATGCACGCGCCTAGCTTGCTAATTGGAGCAACTGTTTCGGAATTTCAGGCTTGATGCAACGAAATTTCCTTAAAGCACTGCGTCTTGGCGAAAACCAACTACACGAATGCTGACAGGTTGTTGATCAAGAAGATGCGCAAAATCTCGATACCGACCAGTACGACGATTGGCGACAGGTCGACCCCGCCCAGATCAGGCATGAAACGACGCACGCGGCCATAAATCGGCTCTAGCACCCGCTCTAGTCCGTACCAGATTTGGCCGACAAATTCCTGCCGGATGTTCAGAACCTCAAAGCGCAAAAGCCAGCTCATGATGAAATGTGCGATCACGAAGAAACGGACGACGCCAAGGATCAGCAGGATGGCTTGAATAATAGTCAGCATGGATTGAACGGCCTTTTGTTTGATCTGCCTTGATCTAAGCGTTCAAGCCGCGCGCGACAAGTGCATGCTTGCCCCTACGTCAAAGTTGACGTTGGCGTCACCCAAGCCCACCTGCAAAGTGACCCCTAAGGACCGCTCGCATGTATCCCATTATCCGCGTAATCAAAGAAACGCTGCGCGCCAAATTCATGGCCCCACTTGAAGCGCTTGAAGCGCATGTCTCGCACCATCGCTGCTGGCCGCAGGATCTGGACGTGTTCATGGAGATGAACAACGGGCGTATCCTGAGTATTCTTGACATTGGCCGCACAGGATTGGCCCAGCGCGTCGGTTTGATAAATGCGCTGAAGGACAACCGCTGGGGCATGACAATGGCTGGTAATTCAGTGCGCTATCGCAAACGCATCCGTCCCTTTGTGAAATTCCGTGTGGTCAGCCGTGCCGTTGGATGGGATGAAAAGTTCTTCTACCTTGAGCACAGTTTGTGGATTCGTGACGAATGCGCAGTACAGGCATTGTTTCGGTCTGCAGTTACAGACCACAACGGCATCGTAAATCCAACACGGGTCTTCGCACATGTTGGTCACGATGGTGTCTCACCGTCTATGCCTGCATGGGTGCGAGCATGGATAGACGCCGATAACACGCGGCCCTGGCCGCCCGAGTTTGACGGAGCGTCGCTTCAACTTGACGAAAGCATTGCTTGCCAGACGTAACATTCTCTGTGTCTTATCCCTGCCAGTAACGTTGGGGAATATTTCATGTCAGTATCAAGGAAACGCATCTGGGGATGGATGGCCTTTGATTGGGCATCACAGCCATTCTACACGCTTGGTCTGACCTTTATTTTCGGCCCATACTTTGCCGTTGTCGCTGCCGAGTATTTCTTAAACAGCGGCATGGAAGCGGATGCTGCAGATGCGCAAGCCCAGTGGATCTGGTCACTGGGCCAAACTGTTGCGGGTCTGTTGATCGCATTCACCGCGCCTTTTTTGGGCGCCTTTGCCGATAATTCCGGCCGGAAAATGCCGTGGATCGTGTTCTTTTCGATCATCTACGTCGTCACAACTTTCATGCTGTGGGGGTTAGAGCCTGACGGCTCTGCGCTAATCTTTATGCTGATTATGTTCTATGTCGGCTTTTTCGCCGCTGAAAGCGCGCTGAATTTCGTCAATGCGATCCTGCCATCGCTTGGAACGGACGAAGAAGTTGGCCGCATTTCAGGGTCCGGCGCGGCATTCGGGTATTGGGGCGGTGTGACATCCCTATTCATTATGCTGCTACTCTTGGCCGAAAACGATCAGGGCGTGACGTTACTGGGGAATGCGCCGTTGTTCGGTTTGGACCCGGACATGCGCGAAGGCACCCGCGCTGTCGGTCCGTTCATCGCGATCTGGTATGTGATCTTTATTATCCCGTTTTTCATGTTTGTACGTGATGATCCAAAGGTGGAAAAGAAATCCACCAAGCTGGGTGCGGTTTGGGGTGAATTGATCACCACGCTGCGCTCTGTGTTTCATCGCAAGAGCCTTTTGAATTTTCTAGTGGGGTCCATGTTCTATCGCGATGCGTTGAACGCGCTTTATGCGTTTGGCGGGGTCTATGCGGCCCTTGTGCTGGATTGGCAGACAATCCAGATCGGCGTCTTTGGAATTATTGCCGCGATTGCAGCGGCGGTGACAACTTGGTTGTCAGGGCTTGCGGATCAACGCTATGGCCCGAAACCAGTGATCCGCGTCAGTGTTTGGGTGCTGATCGGAGTTTCAATCATCATCGTCGGCATGTCCCGCGAGGCAATCTTTGGTGTTTCGCTGGCCGAAGGGTCTGGTTTACCCGACATCATCTTCTATATTTGTGGTGTTTGCATCGGTGGTGCCGGTGGTGCTGTTTATGCCGCATCGCGGTCCATGATGGTCCGCCACACCCATCCAGAGCGTCCAGCCGAGGCATTTGGCTTGTTTGCGCTGACGGGCAAAGCCACTGCTTTTCTTGCACCAGCGTTGATTACTTTGTTCACAATCATGACTGGTAACAATCAATTAGGGTTTTTGCCTGTAATCTTCCTTTTCCTGATCGGGCTTTTCTTGCTACGCTGGGTTAACAAAGACGGAGATCGCGCAGAATGGTCCGCTTCATAGCAGCAGTAATCCTTGCCTTCGGTTTGGCCGCTTGTCAGGCAGAAGATCCGCCTGCCGTTAGCCTATCGACGCAGAATGTGAATGATACACGCATTGCCAAGACCTTGTTTGGCGCAGTTCCGGTGGCGTCATCCCAGCCATCGCAACCCCTTGGTGGATATGCGCGCGGCTGTCAGGCCGGTGCAGAACAATTGGCCGAAACTGGCCCCACATGGCAAGCAATGCGCCTATCGCGCAACCGCAACTGGGCGCAGCCTGAAACGCTGGATTTTGTGCGTGACCTTAGCCGATTTGCGGCAACGCAAGACGGCTGGAATGGCCTTTATATCGGCGACATGAGCCAACCACGCGGCGGCCCGATGTTAACCGGACACCGTAGCCATCAGACCGGTCTTGATATCGATGTTTGGATGTTACCGCCTGATCGGCTTGATCTAACTACGCAAGAACGCGAAGATATATCATCGATTTCAATGCGCCGTTCGGCGGGCGCATTTACCAATGACCGCTGGTCGCCCCAACACGAAGCGATTGTGCGTGCGGCAGCCTCTGATCCGCGTGTGGCGCGGATATTTATCTTTCCGGGTGCCAAAGTGGCTATGTGTAACTCGGCGACTGGTGATCGTAGCTGGCTGAACAAGGTGCGCCCCTGGTGGGGGCACCACTATCATTTCCATGTGCGTTTGAATTGCACGCAAGGTGATGCGGGCTGCACTAATCAAGCCCCGCCGCCACCCGGCGACGGATGTGCCGATGCCCAAGGTTGGGTCGACCGCATCCTGAACCCACCTCCTCCTGATCCAAACGCACCGCCACCGACACCGCGCCGCGAGTTGACAATGGCAAACTTGCCGGGCCAATGCCTTGCTGTTTTGAACGCAAACTAGGTGCTGCGCATTCTATTTGGCCTAGCGCTGCTTTGCGCCACCCCTGCGGTTGCGCAATCGACTTTGATCGGCAGCTATGTTTGGCAGGTTGATGACCCGCTGTTTGGCGGGTTCTCAGGGATCGAAGTAACCGAAGATGGGCAAGGTTTCATTGCTCTTGGTGACCGTGGCACATTTGCGGTGGGTAGATTTGCCCGAACCAACGGGATGATCACAGGCATCACACTGGATGATTTGCGACTGCTGAGCGGAGCGGATGGTTTGCCTCTGCCACGATTGGAAAGTGATAGCGAAGGGCTTGCCATTGGGGTTGATGGATCGCTCTACGTCTCTTTTGAATCAACTTCTGGCGTGCGGCGGTTTTCTGGTGCCGATCAACCGGCGGGGCCGCTTTTGGAAACACCCGCTTTTGCGCAACTGCAAAAGAACGCCTCGCTTGAGGCGTTGGCAATTGCGCCAGATGGTACGCTTTTTACGATGCCCGAACGTTCCGGGTCAGCCATGCGGGACTTTCCCGTATTTCGCCTGAAAGACGGGGTCTGGGACCAGCCCTTTACGATTCCGCGCACCGGTCCATTCCTTGTGTCAGGCGCGGATATTGGCCCTGACGGCAAGCTGTATACTCTTGAGCGGGATTTTGTCGGCGTGGGTTTCCGAAGTAGGGTCAGACGGTTCGCACTGGATGGCAGCGGCGAGGAGGTTTTGCTCGAAACAGGTATTTTGACCCATGATAACCTTGAAGGCATTAGCGTCTGGCAAGACGTCCAAGGACTGCGCATGACTTTGATCTCTGATGATAACTTTCGCGGTTTTCAGCGCACAGAGTTCGTGGAATATCGGTTGACGGAATAGGTCGCGGGCGGTAAGTCGCGCTGTCCTCAAAGGTTGGGGGCCAAGTGCCGCACCCTTGTCAAAACGGAACAATCAAATGACACGTATCCTTCCCGGCGTAATCGCCATGGCCACCATTGTTGTGGCA
>Ga0208660_1000160_pt1 | contig 25503 bp, 30 predicted proteins | sample DEB08_DNA_13_FD_184527 | JGI IMG/M metagenome (GOLD analysis project Ga0208660, IMG submission 184527) | Aqueous microbial communities from the Delaware River and Bay under freshwater to marine salinity gradient to study organic matter... | ecosystem: Environmental > Aquatic > Marine > Coastal ... | reverse complement strand
AAATTTAATAAAATTAGTCGTAAGACTGTGGTCTAACTCAACAACCTCAATTATCATTTCTTTTTATTTTCTAGAGCATGTACTATCCAGGATTCCATGCAAAAGTCCATATAATCTCTTTTAAACATATTGATAAGAAACGCGATATTAAATTTTCCGTCGCGGCGGCGCTGATGCTGAACAACCGCAAAATTAAAAACTCTGCCATTAAAATTCATAAAAAAGCTCCTAAAAGAAAGAATATAATAAAGAAACCAACACATACTGTAGACCATATTAAAAAACTTTTTATAAAACTCCATATAGCACTAAAGAAACCACCGCCAGAACCGTCACCAGAACCACTGCATTCTGAACGATTGCATACCCACACTTGTTTATTTCTTGTGTAGTTGCGAGTATTAGTACCCCAAATTGTCCTGTTAACAGCTTTGACTGAAGACTTGTCACCAAGTAAATATCCAGCCCAAGTGTTTAAGCCAGCGCCAGCTTTCGACTGGCCTGATTTCGCCTTAACAGTTTTTTGAGTCATATTAGGTTGAATATCGCGAAAGCCGCAGACGGTACAAGTTCTTTTGCTATATGACATTACATAATATCCTGTAAATCTGTTTCAAATTGTGATTTAGGAGTTTCCTTAGACCAAAATTTTAACTCTGCCTGAGCTGATTTAATTTCCTTGGCCAGTTCCTTTACCATCTCATCTGTAAGACTCATAATGTTAATTCGCAAGAGTCTATCTACATCAGTTTCTAATGCGCTTGTTTCAGCAAGGATCTGCTTACCAACGTTTGCTTTCTTTTGATTCTTGAACACAATCTTTTCATCAAGTACAGCTTGAATAAATTGCATTTTAATGTTTAACCATCGTGACAATTCAGAGGCTTCTGCTTGACGAAGTTCGATGCGGCCCTGTAGTATACCAAGACGATAATCGCAGAAGTCTTTAATGAGCTGACGTTCATCTTTGTATTCACGAAGCTTACCATCAAAATCTATAACTGTCAGGTTTTCACTAAGTGGTTTACTTAGCTTGAACTTCTGAGTAATCTTGTCGTCATTCCAATTAGCTGATGTATTTTGCTTAAGCTTAACTTCAAACGTAAAACCAGCTTTGTCGCAAAGATCATCGTATGATACAATATCACCTTCATCTTCTAGCTTATCAAGGATCTTAATGTAAGACTCACGGTCAAATCCGTATGGTACTTCAGTAATACGCAGTACTGTTTTACTTACTTTTTCAAATGTACCATATACATTATAACGTTCTTCTACAGAGTTATAAACAGTTTTGCCTTTGAACTCTGGGAAGGACACTGGAAGGCGTTTAGCAATAGTACCACTCGACAAGTATTCACGAACAGCCTTTGAGAGTGATTTTAAGCTTCGTGGCAGGATGTTTGTAGCGAAGCCAGTAGCAATACCTTTAGTACCATTAGCTAATACAAGAGGGATTACAGGGACGTAGAACGACGGTGGTTCGTGCTCTGGATCTTCATGTGCGGGGGCGAGATCAATATCGCGAATATACTTCTCAAAGTTTTCACTCAAGCGTGTATATACATAACGTGCAGCACCAGCTTCTTGAATCAGTCGAGTACCGAAAGAACCTCTTCCCTCAACTAAACAGATGTTGTTGTTCCACGTTGCTGCCATTAACTGACCTGCCCCCGCTGCAGATGCCTCACCGTGATTATATCCGTAGTCCGAGATGATACCAGCAACAGCAGATACTTTTTTGAAGTCCCGCTTTGAGTTAACAATGGACGAGTAAAGATAGAACCGTTGAACAGGTTTTAGTCCGTCTATCATATTGGGAATCGCTCGTGATTCCACTGTATACATAGCAAAAGACTTCCACTCGTTCGAGGCTACCATACTAATAGGGTAATCACCTTGTGAGGTCTTATTTGTTTCTTCAGACATGAATTGATCTAAACCCATATTTATTCCTGATTCTTTAATAATTTAATATAGTACTATATTATACTAGTTCTTATTAACTGTCAACACTTTTTTTAAAGTATTTAGAGCTTAAGCCATCATATAATCTTTACGAAGTTGCGAATCTTTGCCAAACATCATTTCGAATATTTTAGCATCATCAACAGTAACAGTGTCATACACTGGGTCATTAATAATAGTGCTGTACTCTTCTTCTTGCAAACTTCCAAGTCCTTTAATATAACGGTGCTTCCAACCATTATTATCAGTCTTGAATTTGCCAGCTTCTTCGTAAGTATAGAACCATTTTACTTCTTTAGCTTTGGTTGAAATCATAATGGGTGTACGAGTGATTTTAACTTTCTTTTCAAGCAACAGCCGAGGCCAGAACTTATAGAAGAAAGCAATCAGTAGAGGACTAATGTGACCAATGCCATCATGGTCGGCATCAGTTAGTGTTGCAACATATTTGTAAGTCATATTATCAACACTATTTGGATCATTAATATCTAATCCAAGAACAGCAACAAGTTCTGATAATTCTTTGTTCTTTAATACGTCAGCTGGTTTCATATCCCACGTGTTCATAATTACACCACGTAGTGGATAGGCACCCACCTTATTAGCATCTCTTACTTTCAGAAGGAAACCCATTGCTGAATCACCTTCGACAATTTTAAGTATAGCATTTGGCTTATTTGCTGCAATATGTTTTGGAACCTTAACTTTGCGCAAGCCCTTTTGAGCTAATGTAGCAGCTCGTTTATCAGCAGCGATTTTCTTGGCGAGTTGTGCTTCAACAATCGGATCAATAATAGATGGCATTGCCATAATCTTACGAGCTATTGTAGCAGCATCTTTAACACCAGCTTCAATCGAGTGATCACGGACGTTAGTCATTGGATTAGTAAGACGTTCTTTAGTTTGTGAATCAAACTTTGGATTTATAAAGTTACGCGCAAACATTACAAAGGTAAGACCATTTTTAATAGTAGACTTTGCAACTTCAATCTTATGCTTTCGCTTAATCATAGTGCCAAGCTCGTCTAAAACACCGTTAGTAAGGAAGTCAACATACGTGCCACCTTGTCGAGTGTTAACACCGTTTACATAAGAGTTTGAACGGAAGCCGTCTTCTGATGAAGCATAAAAGAATGAAAGATTTTCTGTCTTATCAATAACAGTGTCACCATCTTCACCAATAAACAACTTAGCATATTTTTTAAGATCATTTACTTTGATGCGTTTCTTATTAAAGGAGAAAGTAATTTCAGGGAAGGCCATTTGAAGACCAACCATGCGATCTTCGACAAGAGCAATTGTATCAAGATCATCTAAGCTGTCAACTTCAAAAAGACTATAGTCTGGTACAAAGGAAACTTCAGTTCCGCTTCCTTCAATGTGCGCACCTTTCTTAACATCTACATCAACAGTCTCGCCACCATCTTTACATTTAACTGTAATAAGTGTTTTATTCTTCCATGTTTTACCTATAAACTTAGATGAAAGAAAGTTAGTAGCAGCAGAACCAACGCCGTTAGTACCAATAGTTACTCGGCTATCATCAAAGCTTGTGCCAGCATTTACACGAGTCCAAGCAGCTACTGGCTGAAGAATTTTCTCGCCACTAGTCTCATCAAAAACTTCGTCTTGTGGAATCCCTCTACCATTATCAGTAACAACAACTACGCCGCTTTTAACTGATACATCGATTTTATTAGCATATTCGAATTTAGTACGGATTGCTTCATCGATAGAGTTATCAAGGATTTCATCAACCATTTTAGATAATGCAGGAACATACTTTGCAGTTTTCCATACGCCCATTACAAAGCGCTCAATTTCTTCTTGAGAGCTGGAGCCCATATACATACCAATACGCTCACGAACGTGTTGTCGAGCTGTCAGAATTCTAAATTGTTCACTCAAAGCTTATTCTCCATAATCATCATTATGTTACCATTATACACTACAATGCAGAGCTTGTCAACTATATTTTTCCAGCCCAATGTGTGCAATCATCACAAGGGTCTTCGTTACTAGGCAACTGAGTGTGCATTTTAGTTATATCCACTTGCTGTTTTAGTGTGTTATTTATAAATATACCATAGCTTCTACTAAATGTCAACAGGAAAATTCATATGATAACAAATTATTTGTCGCCGGTATCGTTTAAACTCATTATAGACAGGCTTCCAAACACAGAGTTCTTTACTCAGAGGGTTAACCTACCACAGTTGAGTATGGCGGCACCTCAACAAGCGTCACCTATTCATAACATCTTTCAGACCCCAGATCGTATAGATTATTCTGATCTTGATCTATCCTTTATAGTAGATGAAAATATGGCAAACTATGAAGAAATCCTAAGATGGATGGAAGGTATGGGCACTCCAGAATCTACAAATCAAAGACTAGACTTAGATAAAAGCAAGTACGGTGCTAAATCTGATATATCGGTTGTCATAGAAAATAGTGCTAGAAATTCAAATCTTAAATTTACTTTTACTGATTGCTTCCCAACGGCGCTTAGCGGAGTAGCCCTTGATGTTACCAACTCTGATGTAATTTACCCTGAATGTAATGTGACTTTTAGATATACCAATATGACGTTTGAAAAGATTGGTTGACATTCAATGTAACTTGTGATACAATAAAAATGTAAACATTTGCAAACCAAGAAGGTTATACTATGAGCGTTGAAGACATAAGTGATATCTGGGCTAAAGATGCTAAGATTGATGACACAAATTTAGCAGCTTCTGCTAAACAGATTCCAGAACTACACAACAAGTATTACACTATGTATTATAAGGAAGCTTTGAGAGTAAAGAAGCTTCGATATGACTATAAAGAACTTGAGCTTGCCAAACGCGAATGGCTCGATGGTTCAATGGCTGAAGAAGATCTTAAGGATCTCGGTTGGAAGCCAAATCCTAAAAAAATCCTTCGTGCTGATATTGACAGATGCATACAAGGTGATAAAGATATTATTCGTCTAAGTCTTAAAATAGATTATCATACAGAAAATGCAAATTATCTTGAAGATATCATTAAAACAATCCACTCAAGAAACTTTATCATTAAATCAATGATTGATGTTCTTAAGTTCCAGCATGGTGAATACTAGGCATCGAAAACAACTATGCTACTCTATATAAATAGTAGTATAGATTATAATGAATAGGTGAAACAATGTCCGAAGTAATTAATGTAGAACAAAAGAATGCTGTACATTTAATAGTAAGAGCTGATCCTGGCACCGCAATGGAGCTAAGTGAATACTTCTCGTTCAAACCTGCAGGATTTCAGTTTAGCCCGGCATACAAGAACCGCATGTGGGACGGCACGATTAGGCTTTTCCAACCAATGCGGCCTGTCCTTTATGTTGGTCTATTCCATCGTTTAAAGAAGTTCTGTGAAGATCGTGGTTACCAATTAAATGCGCCTGACCATCTAATGTTTGGAGAAAAGATTCCAGACGATTATGGTTATACATTTGCTAAAGAAATTGGATGTAAGTTTGAGCCGCGTGATTATCAAAATTCATATATCGTAGATGGTCTACGCGATAGTCGTTCTTTGTCTTTATCTCCAACATCCTCTGGCAAGTCTCTAATCATTTATTTAATGCAACAGCATTATTATAGAACATTTGAGCATCGTACTCTTATTATTGTACCAACAATCTCTCTAGTACATCAGATGGCTGGTGACTTTGAAGATTACGGTTGTGATCCTAGCATGGTCTATAAGATTCAAGGTGGTGTTGATAAAAATACAAATGCTCCGGTAGTTATCTCTACTTGGCAGTCTCTAATGAAACTTGATAAAAATTGGTTTAGCCAGTTTAAAGTTGTTCTTGGAGATGAAGCACATTTGTTTCAAGCTAAATCACTTCAGAAGATCATGGAAGGTTTGGATGAATGTTACTATCGGCATGGCTTTACTGGTACTCTAAAAACAGAAGAAAGCAAAACACACCGTCTTGTTCTAGAAGGTTGCTTTGGATCTGTGCGTAAGCACGTTACTACCAAGGATCTTATGGATGCTGGTACTGTTGCGGACTTTAATATTAAAGCGATTGTTCTTTCACACAGCAAAGAAGCTCGTAAGATATTCCATACAGAATTCAAGAAAATCAAAGAAGCGCAAAAGCGCTATCCCGCCGAACGTGAATTCCTAGTTAATAATCACAAAAGAAATATGTTTATCAGAAATCTTCTATGGTCTCTAGAAGGTCAGAACAATTTGGTATTGTTTGATCTTGTTGAAAAGCATGGTAAGATTCTTGAGCCGTTACTTCAGAAAGAAGGACGAGAACTGCACTTCATATATGGTGGGGTAAGTGGTGATGAACGTGAGCGTATTAGACATTTGGTTGAAAATGATCCTGAAAAGAAACATAACATCCTTGCTTCTTTTGGTACTTTCTCAACTGGTGTAAACTTAAAACGGCTAGACAATGTTATATTTGCCTCTGGTTCTAAGTCTGAAGTGAAGGTGCTACAATCAATTGGTCGTGCTTTGCGTAAGGGTAATGGATCAGATAAAGCAACATTGTACGATATTGCTGATGATTTGCAACATGGCTCGTTTGAGAACTATACGTTGCAACACTTTAAGAAGCGTATTGAGATATACGGTACAGAGCAGTTCGCGTTTAAGGTATATACAGTTGATATCTAAATATCCGCTACGCGGAGTGACCATGGTCACTAACTTAGTCACTTTATTATATAGGACTGAATAGTTGTTTCTTAGTTATTATTTAAAGGGATAAACCTATTATAACCGGCCTTCATGTATTGTCAACAGTTATTTTCAATTTAAGGTAAAAAAAAATGCATATAGATTTTGGTGCAGGCACCCGCATTGATACCGCCATAGAAAGATGTGCCAAATTTAGTTCTGATGATATAATAATAGGCATTGATAGAAGATCACGTGTTGTCCGCCCTGGAGGCTACACGCCAGAATTTTCTGCTATCATGAACGAGTACTATGAACTGGTTGACAACATGTGGATGAGAGTTAAACCCACCCCGTTTAGACTATATGATTACTATATACAAGGTGATATTCGAGATGATTTTGATATTGATCTATCTGCTGATACTTGGGCCTGTATTGCGACATTAGAACATGTGCCCGAAGATGAGGTCGAAGATTTCTTTACTGGTCTGAAGAATAAAATATCTAAAGATTCTGTAGGCCACCTTCATGTTGATCTAACTGATCATAAGAAGCCGCCGGGTTTTTTCCATTATACAAATACTGAATATGCATCAAAAATACGCGAAGACTATAGTGGTTTGTTTTTGAATCGAATTCGTAGAGAAGAATGGTTTAATATTATAGACCAGCATTTCACCTATATCATAGGGCCGAGTGATAGCCAATTCTCTGTTTCATTGACTCAAGTTAGATTAAAATAACTGTTGACAGCAGACAAAATCCGTGTTAATATAATACTAAATCAAACTAAGGAGGTTATTTTCAATGGCTAAAAAACGCGCCACCAGAAATTACGTAAACAACAAAGACCTGCTCAACGCGTTAATCGAGTACAAAAAACTTTCTCGTGAAGCGGAAGATGCTGGTGATAGTAGACCTAGAGTTCCGGATTATATTGGCACATGTATTTACCAAATTGCCACGCGTTTGGCAACTAAACCAAACTTTTCAGGTTATTCATATAAAGAAGATATGATTTCAGACGGTATTGAAAATTGCCTACTATATATCATGAACTTTAATGAAGAAAAATCTCAGAATCCGTTTGCTTACTTTACACAGATTATTTGGTATGCATTCTTGCGTCGCATTGCGAAAGAAAAGAAGCAAATGTATATTCGTTTCAAATCCTCTCAGCATATGCTTGCTACAGGTGGTACATATACGGGTGACGGTCAAGATATCCATTTAAATACTGCTGCTGATTATATGAACGACTTTGTGCAAGATTTTGAAGATAAACTTGCTAAAGATAAAGCTAAGAAAAAAGAAACAGAAGCTGTTAAGAAAGCTGAATCCGATTTGTTAAATAATGATAATAATATTACAGCTGCTGGAGACGAAACTTGAAAATAGCAATTGTAACAGATATGCATATTGGCGTTCGAGGTGATTCTAAGTTATTCTTAGATCACCAAGAGCGTTTCTTTTCAGAAGTGTTCTTTCCTTATATAGACGAGCATGATATTAAAATCATTTTTGATCTAGGCGATACATTTGATCGCCGCAAGTTCATTAATTATGTTTCTCTAGAACGTGGTAAGCAATTCTTCTTTGATCAGATTGCAAAACGCGGTATTGCATATCACGGCCTTGTTGGTAATCACACTACGTATTATACCAACACAAACGAAGTAAACTCTATGAATTTACTTTTACGTGAATATCCTGATTTCAATATTTACGAAAACGCGTGTAAAGAGATACAAATCGGTTCTACTAAGTTCTTAATGGTTCCTTGGATTAACAACAGTAACTATAAAGATATGGTTAAGTCTATTCGTGAATCAGATGCAAATCTGTGTATGGGTCACTTTGCTATTGAAGGGTTTGAAATGGACAAAGGTCACTTGTGTGATCACGGTCTAACACGAGACATCTTCACTAACTTTGAAGCAGTGTATTCAGGTCATTTCCACCATCCTTCTACCTATAATAATATTTCATATCTTGGATCTCCTTATGAGATGACTTGGTCTGATTATCAAGGTAAGCGCGGCTTCCGTGTCTTAGATACAGAAACTCGAGAACTAGAATGGATTTTGAATCCTAACGTCATATTCCACAAAATCGAATATGATGATGCTGATATGACTATTGAAGATATCGCTAATTTAGATGTAAGCGCTCTTAAAGATACTTTTATCAAAGTTATCGTTAAGAATAGAATAAACCCGTACATCTATGACTTATTCTTGAATAAATTAACTGATGCAGGTGCTGCAGATGTCAAGTCTATCGAAGATTCTCTCAGTTTAGAATCTGAAGGTTTAGATGAAATGCTAGATGAAACTAAAGACACTAAAGATATCTTGCATGATTATATTAATTCTTTAGAAACAAAAGTTGATAAAGTCCAAATTAAAAGATTAATTGACGAACTCTATGTTGAGGCTCAGAATATATAATGAAGATTCATTTTAAGAAAATACGATACAAAAACGTATTATCATCTGGTAATGTTTTTACTGAAATACTTTTCGACAAAAGTAAGACTACTTTAATAAGTGGTACTAATGGTAGTGGCAAGTCAACATTGCTAGACGCTGTTACTTTTGCTTTATATGGTAAGGCTTTCCGTAAAATTAACAAGCCACAGCTTATAAACTCTATTAACCAAAAAGAACTTGAAGTAGAAATTGAGTTTAACATTGGTGCTAAGAAATATAAGATTAGACGTGGTCTAAGACCGAATTACTTTGAAATTAGTATAAACGGCGTCTTAGTAGATCAAGATGCAGCAGTACGTGATTACCAAACTTATCTTGAGCAAAATATTCTTAAATTGAACTACAAATCTTTTACCCAGATTGTAATTCTTGGTAGTGCTACGTATGTTCCTTTTATGGAATTGCCTGCTCACGGCCGCCGTGAAATTATCGAAGATCTTCTTGATATTCAAGTATTTAGTACCATGAATACTTTATTGAAAGATAAGGTTAGTTCTAACAAAGAAAGTATTAAAGAAAATTCTTATCAGAAAGATTTAGTTGAATCTCGATTTGATTCTGCTAAAGATCATAATGAGTCTATTCGTAAAATTCGCGAAGTTGAAGTTGAAAAGATTCGTGAGAAGATGTCTACACATATTAAAGATATTGAAGACGCACAAGCTCATATTGAAACTATGCAAGATATCATTCAGGTATGTATAGATGATATTCATGATAAAGCTGATATGAAAGCTAAGTCCGAAAAAGCTAAATCATTCCGACGAGATATCGAAAGCCAAATGCGTTCACATCAAAAAGAGCTGTCATTCTACAAAGATCATGATGACTGTCCTACATGTAAGCAAGGCATTGAGCATGATTTTAAAGCTGGTATCATTACCGACAAAGATGCTAAAGTAAACGAGCTCTCGTCTGGTCTTGATAAGTTAGCTTTAAAAGCAAAAGAATATAACGACCGTCTTGAAGCTATTTCTACTATTGAAGATCAAATGCGAAATGTACAGTTAAAGATTGGTGACAACCGCGCGACAATCAAAGTTGCTAAAAGCGCTCTGATTTCATATAAGAATGAATTGACTGCTGCTGAAGAAGAAGTTGAAGCAGTTGACATGACCAAGCTTTTTGAGTATAGTAATACTTTAAAGGATATTGAAATTCGTCAAACTGAATTGTTTAATGAAAAAGAAGTTATTAGTGTTACAGCTGCAATGCTTAAAGATGGCGGAATCAAGGCTAAAATTATTAAGCAATATGTCCCTGTAATGAATAAACTGATTAATAAATATTTAGGTGCATTTGATCTTTTCGTTGACTTTCAATTAGATGAAAACTTTAATGAGATAATCAAATCTCGTTTCCGCGATACTTTCTCTTATGCTTCATTCTCTGAAGGTGAGAAGCTTCGTATCACACTTGCTATTATGTTAGCATGGCGGTCAGTAGCAAAACTACGCAACTCAGTATCAACTAATTTGCTTATCTTAGACGAAACTCTAGATGGCGCGTTAGATGGTGTAGGTATTGAAATGTTAATCGATACATTGCATAACTTGAATTCAGATGATAACATCTTTGTTATTTCACACCGTGGACATCAGTTTGGTGATAAATTTATGTCTCACATTAAATTCGAAAAAGTCAAGAACTTTAGCGAAATAGCCAAATAGAAAGGATACATTATGAGAAAGTTAATAAAGTTAATAAAGTTAAGTAGCGATAATTGGAAAAGATATATTCTTAAACAAGATCCTGTTAGACCTCATTTAGATTCAGACTGGCGCGTAGAAGATGGTCGTGAAGTTTATGTGTATGAAGATGAAGATGGTAAGATATTATCTGTGTTATGCGTAGCCTATACTAACGGTGTTGTGATTACAGAAGAAGGATTAGAAAATACTACTGATCCAGATACTGCTATGTTCTATACTGTTTGGAGTTATGCTAAAAATGCAGGCCGCGATATTATTTTTGAAACAACTGGTAAGATTAAGCTTGAAAAACCGCACATCACACGATTTGTTACTTTAAGCCCTCTTACTGCTACGGCCGAAAGGTTTCATCTTCGCAATGGGGCTTCACTACTAGAAAAGGGCGCCAGTTGCCAGAATTTTGAATATAAAGTTTAAAAGGATATGTGATGCAGCATTCAATAGAAGAACTTATTAGACGAATAAACGTAATGCATGATAAGGCAATGTTGATCCATCGGCTGCGGCATCAGTTCTCGCTGCATTCAGGCAAAGAATATGATAAGCCGACATGCGATAATTTATTGGCTGACATACAAGGGATTGCCCTTTTGATTGCAAAGGATAAAGACGGTGAAGGCATTGTTACTGAAATGAAGCCAAGCAAAAAATAATGGTTGACATTCCCACAATAAAATGTTATTATAGTACTATATTATGAATAGGGATCAATATGTCCAGTTTTTACACTTCAGTTGAACGCTTTGCTAATAACATCCTTTGGCGCGGCTATGAAAATGGCAAGCGCTTTGAACGCAAAGTAAAATTCTCGCCCACCCTCTTTGTTGCAGGTCGCAAAGATGTTGAATCAAATTACACATCCTTAACCAATGGTCGACCGTTGTCTCCAATCAAAATGGATACAATGCGCGAGGCCAAAGACTGGATCGAGCAATATAAAGATGTTCACGGCATGCAAATTGCCGGTAGCACTAATTATGTTGCACAGTTCATTCAAGAAAAATACCCGTCTGAAGTCAAGTTCGATACTTCTGTAATTAATATCGCGTCATTTGATATTGAGGTTGATATCAGCAACGGCTACCCGGACATGAATATTGCTGATAAAGAAATTACTTCTATCGCATATAAGTCTTCAAAGTCTAATGTATATCATCTACTTGGTCGTAAAGATTACGATAAGTCTAAAACACTGCTAGATATCGATCCTGAAAACATTCGGTTCACTAAATGTGAGACAGAAGAAGATCTATTGCGTGTGTTCAAGCGACTCTGGATGGATGATTACCCAGATATTGTTACTGGCTGGAACGTAGCATACTTTGATATTCAGTACATCATTACACGTATGATTAGTTTGTTCGGCGAAGAGTGGGCAAAAGATCTATCTCCTTGGCGTGGCCTACGTCAAACTGGGCGCGAATTCTTTGGCAAAATGCAACAAACGTATGAAATCTCTGGCATTGCTGTTATTGACTACATGGATGTTTTCAAAAAGTTTGGTTATAAGTACGGTCCACAAGAATCGTGGAAGCTCGATCACATTGCTAACGTAGTACTTGGCGAAGCAAAGCTCGATTACTCTGAGTACGGTACTCTTACTGAATTGTATGAACAAAATCCACAATTGTACCTTGACTACAACCTTAAAGATACGTGGTTGATTCAACGCTTTGAAGACGAGACTGGCTTGCTTTCACTAGTTATGACTGTTGCTTATGGCGGCGGTGTAAACTACAATGATGCATTCGGTACTGTTGGTATCTGGGAAACAACTCTTTATCGTCGTCTTCTTAGGGATGGTCGTGTACCTCCTATTAAAGGTGGTCCTGGTCAACGTGCTGGTGATCTTGTAGGTGGTTATGTTAAAGATCCAAAAGTTGGTATGCATCCTTGGGTTGTATCCTTCGATTTGAACTCTCTATATCCGCACTTGATGCTTCAATACAACATGTCGCCTGAAACTTATATCGATGATCGTCGTGAATATGTTTCTCAAGATATGGTGCTATCTAATAAGTTTCAAAACGACGATAAGACTGTATCTGTTGCAGCTAACGGTGTATGTTTCACTAATGAATTCAAAGGTGTAATTCCTTCGATCATTGATGAATACTACGGTAATCGTAGCGTAATCAAGCAGAACATGCTTAAGGTTGAGCAAGCTATTGAAGTTTGCGAAGATCCTGTTGAAAAAGCAAATCTAAAACGAGAAGCAAACAACCTGCACAACCAGCAAATGGCTATTAAGATTGCTATGAACTCCTTGTATGGTGCTACTGCTAATATTTACTTCTTGTACTATATTAATGAAATGGCAGAAGCAATCACAACGTCTGGTCAGCTATCTATTCGTTGGGCTGAAAAGTCAGTTAATGCATATCTAAACAAATTGCTTAAAACAGACGATAAAGATTATATTATCTATATCGATACAGACTCAATTTACGTTGATATGTCTTCTGTGATTAAAGCTTCCTTTGGTACCGTAGACGTTTCTCGCGCCAAAGGCGAAGAGTTCCTCGATAAAGTATGTAAGATGAAAATTGAGAAAGTTCTTGAGGATGGTTATAAAGATCTTGCTTCTAAGATGGGCGCGTATCGTCAAGCAATGGTAATGAAACGCGAAAAGATTACTGATAAAACAGTATTCATTGCTAAGAAGCGTTACATCATGAATACACTCAACTCTGAAGGTGTTCACTATGATAAGCCTAAGATTTCCGTTACTGGTCTAGAATCAGTTCGATCATCTACTCCAGAAGTTTGCCGTGATAAGTTGCGTGGCTCGTTCGACGTTATTATGAACGGTGACGAGCTTGCAGTACAAAAGTTCATCGAAGACTTCCGTCAAGAATTCTACAAGCTTCCTCCTGAAGCTATCGGTCGTAACTCTGGCACTGATAACATCGACAAGTATCGTGATCGTGGTAATCTATATAAGAAAGGCTGCCCAATGCATGTCCGTGGCGCTATTCTTTATAACTACTACTTACAAGAAAATGGACTAGATAAAAAGTTCACATCAATCTCCGGCGGTGACAAAATTAAATTCTTGCATCTTAAACAGCCAAATCCTATTAAAGAAAACATCATCTCTTTTCCGGGTGTTCTTCCAAAAGAATTTGGCTTACACGATTATATTGACTATGAACTTCAGTTCGAAAAAGTATTTCTAAGCCCACTTCAATCTATTCTAGAAGCGGTAGGTTGGTCAGCAGAAAAGATTGATACACTCGACGCTTTCTTCGTATAAAGGACTATAATAATGTTAATTGATAATGAAATTAAACTTGACTATAAAGATGTTCTTATTAGACCACAAAGTAGTTCGTTAAGTAGCCGTAAAGATGTATATCTTACACATAAGTTAACTTTTCGTAATTATGCACCAAAAGGAATCCACTATATTGGTTTGCCGTTAATGGCAGCTAATATGGATGGTGTTGGAACATTTGAAATGGCTGATACGCTATCAGAACAACAAATGTTTACTTGCCTTGTTAAAACATATAGTACCGAAGAGCTTATTGCATTCTTTAAAGGTTCAACTAACCGTACACAATATTGTGCTATAAGTATAGGTACTAGTAAGAGTGACTTTGATAAATTGGTTGATGTCCATACAGCGGTAGGCAATAATTTAAAGTACGTCTGTATGGACATTGCAAACGGATACTCAGAACATTTTGTTCAGCAAATTAGAGCAGTTCGTGATATCTTTCCTGATCTAGTAATCATCGCCGGTAACGTCGTTACAGCTAATCAAACACGGGAGTTAATTCTAAATGGAGTCGACATTGTTAAACTTGGTATTGGGCCTGGGTCTGTTTGCACTACTCGCATTCAAACTGGCGTGGGTTACCCACAACTTTCGGCCGTCATCGAATGTGCCGAAGCAGCGCATGGTCTTGGCGGTCATGTTATCGCTGACGGTGGATGTAGTAGTCCTGGCGATGTTGCTAAGGCTTTTGCCGCAGGAGCTGATTTTGTAATGCTAGGCGGTATGCTTGCTGGCCATGATCAAGGTGGTGGTGAAGTAATCACAAAGTACTATGAAACAAATGAAGTTACAAAAACAGATGACGGGTTTTATGAAAACGTTTATGAAGAAAAACAGTTCGTGCAGTTCTATGGTATGAGCTCAGAATCTGCCAATGATAAACATTTTGGTGGTTTAAAAGAATACCGTTCATCTGAAGGAAGAACAGTGTTGACAAAGTACAAAGGATGTGTTAATATAACTATACAAGATATTTTAGGTGGCATTAGATCTACTTGTACTTATGTTGGCGCAGCTAGATTAAAAGATCTATCTTCGCGCGTCACTTTTATTAGATGTAATGACACTCACAATCGTGTATTTGAATCAGCAACTATTGGTAATTAAATGTGATTGAAGATAAAGAACTGCAAGAAGTTCTTACAGTTTTAATGGAAGAATGCGGTGAGGTTATCCAAGCCGCTTCTAAACTTATACGTTTTGGTGTACAATCTAACGTTAATGTGTTACAATTAGAGACAGAAATAGGTGACTTAATATGTATGATTAATCTATTAGAAGAAAGAGATATAATTGATATGTCTAAAATTCAACTGGCTGCTAAAAATAAACGCGAAAAACTTAAAAAATGGAGTAATATAAATGTCTGATCTGGCACAAGATATGTACATGATGCATGATAAATTTGAAGTTCATCAATGGTTCATGGCTAATAAAGAAAACAAAGAACTTATGTCTAAGTATTTAGATTTTCGTTTGGCTATGTGCCAAGAAGAATTAACCGAAACAGTAGACGCAGTTAAAGCAAAAGATCCTGAAGAAGTTGTCGATGGTCTTATTGATCTAGTCGTATTTGCTCTGGGTACATTAGATGTGTTTGGTGTTGATACTGGAACTGCTTGGGATGCTGTCTATGCTGCTAATATGGCTAAACATGTTGGTGTTAAAGAAGGTCGTCCTAATCCGTTTGGCCTGCCAGATCTTATGAAACCAGAAGGCTGGACTGCCCCAAGTCACGCGGGTAATCACGGTCACATTGATAAAGCACTGTAAAAACTGTTGCGTAAAAGACACAAATAAAATAACACGCAAAAATTTGTTGACATTGACTAAATTGTATGTTATATATAACTAGTAGACGTTGAAACAACGTGGACACATTCTGGACCTCGGGGCAGTACCGAGCAGCTCCACCATAGATACACTGTTTAAAAAGGAACATTGTTCTGGGCATGGCCAACGAAATCTCCTATTTGAGGTTGGCAGTGTATCTTTGATGGGGCTGACATTAGGATCGACAGATGTGAAAATTAAGTGGAGTTTACCGTGTTGGCCTACGTTATTCAGCCAAAACTACTAAGTGCAAACAATAACTTTGCTCCTACAGCTTACGCGCTAGCCGCATAATCTGGTGGGTTGGCAACTTACCTAGAAACAGAAAAGTTGCATAACATTAATAGATATAGAAAGAAATTAAAATGAAAAAAGTACTATTGACAACAGCTGCTCTTGTAGCATTCGCTTCAACAGCATCTGCTATGGATCTTCCACTAGCTGGCTTAGCTCTTAACACTGATGCTGTTGCAGAGTACAAAGTAGACGCAGAAACTTCAACTCTTGTAGTTTCTCCAGAGCTTGCATATACACCATATGCGTTTGACCGTCTAACTGTAACAGCAGCAATGGATGTTAATGTTTGGGACAACACAAACAACTTTACTCTAATGGATACATTTGATGTAAAGCCAGAAATTGCTTTTGGCGCAACTTTCGCGGCAGCAGATAGCATTGAGCTAGAAGCACTGACTTCATACGATTTTGAAGTAGCACAGCGCAGCGAAGTTATTGTTAGAGCAACTTTTAGCTTCTAAACAATTGATATTAGCACTGGAATAGGCTAAATGCCGTCCGAACTAAGGAGACTCTTTGGGGTCTCCTTTTTTAAACTAAATAAATGTATGAAATAACAACTCGGAGTATATTATGTCAAGCAAATTAAAAGAGCTCACGTGGGCGCACCATCAATCTGCAGAACGCAGAGTATTCGCCAAAGAACTTATCTCTGGTAACATTGACCCAGCACTGTATTACAAATTCTTGCAATGTCAATATCTCAACTACAAAGTACTTGAGCGGGTTACAGTCATTCCACCAAACCTAAAGGCTATTCACAGAGCACCTCGAATGTTTCAAGATATTCGTCAGCTAGAAGAAGCATACGGTTTTGAGCCAGACGGCAAGTTCCCACCATCAGTAGATAAGTATATTGCTCACGTTGAAGCCTTGGCTGAAGCTGATGATAACGAAGCTCTATTAGCACATATGTATGTTCGTCACTTTGGTGAACTTCATGGCGGCCAAATCATTAAAAAGAAAACACCTGGCAATGGTCTAATGTATGAATTTGAAGGAGACACTAAAGTTCTCATTGAAGAGTTTAGAACACTTCTTTCAGATGATATGGCAGATGAAGCTAAAGTATGCTTTGATTTTGCATCAATGTTGTTTGATGAATTATCTAAACAAATGACAGAATAGGTTGACACCCACTAAGTTTTAGTATATAATTACTATAAGAAATGACAAAATGGAGATAAACATGCAAGAACCCGTAATTGAACTTATTGTTGAAGATGTCGAAACTGTTGATATCGAAATTAATAAAGATATGACAAAATCAGAAAGAATGGGTAGAAGTGAAGCGGCTCGTGCTAAGCGGGCGCAGATCAAGCAAGTCATTGAAACTAAAGTTACTCATGCTTGGGCTAAGGCTCGTAAAGCAAGGAAAGCTAAAAAAGCTAAATGATTAACTCTTTAGTAGTCGAATAAGATCCTCTTAACAGGGGATCTTTATGTAGAATTTTTAGCTAACAGATAGAGGAACAATCGATGGATCTTTGGGACAGGCTTGATAAGTACGCCGAGTACATCAATGATCAGTTTAATAAGCATTTCGATCTTTATGATAATGAAAAATATACAGAAGATCTTCACTTTGAAGGTTGGAATGATACTTTTTGGAACTCACGTGAGATATATAAGTGCCATTTAAAAACGATTAAACCAGCAGATGGTAAAGGTCTATGGCTAATGCACGTAAACATATTTCCGCGTATTGGTTATGAACTTCCGATTCTTGGCTTTGATATCGTAGCTGGACCAAAGAAAATCACTGGCTCGTTTATGGACTATTCACCGCTAGGCGGATTTGATCATCCTTATAACGAATATATGGCTGAAGCAACAAAAGATCTTGAGTGGAATAAGCCTAGAGAACTTCCGCCTTGGGCTAAAGAAATTTTCTCTGAAAATATGATAGCAGTTGGTAATATTAATACTGAAGAAGAACTAGATCAATTCATTAGTGCAACAACTAATCTGTTAAATTACTATCTAACAAACATAAAAAGAGATTCTTTTGTTGCAAATCGTAATACATTACCGCAATTAAACAAATATTGTTCTAATCAGAAACTTAATCCGCATCTACATCGTTCTATTCTTGGAATGGGAATATCAGAAGAAGATAAAGAACGATATGTTAATGATGTGTTATTTGAGGAAAGATAAATGAAAATTACTCCAGTTGCTCCAATACCAAATTTAAATCGTCAATTGCCAAAAAAAGAGTTGACAATCAGTGGTTGTTGTGATAGAGTAGATATAACACGTGGTACTAAACAACTAATGTTTGGTATTCATTGGTTTGATGTAACGGTTTGCTATTGCATATATTGCGGAAGTGTAAAAGCGTCATCTAACATACAGGAGAGAAAAAATGTCAAATAACACTATACTAGCTGAAAAAGCTGGTCAATCACTTAAAGCAGAGTTCTTTGCTACCGAATCTACAGCTGGTATTCGGTGCTTTATCAATGGTGAATTTGTTAAAGAAGAAGTTTATGAAAACAAAAACATGCAGTTTGCGCAGTCAGCTGCACAGAACTGGATAGCCGGGATTACACCATTAAATGGATAGCACCACTATGATAGCACCAAGAACACCAGAAAAAGTACATCATGATATACAAGAAATGCTAGCTTCTGGCGTAAACTACATTGATGCTTTAGTAGAATACGCCGAAATTAATGGTCTAGAAATTGAGACTGTTGCAGAAATTGTAAAGAAATCTTCTATTTTAAAAGAAAAAGTACGAAGTGACGCGATTGAATTGAGAATGGTGAATAAAGATGATAAAGACATCACAGAGTTATGCTAATGAAGAATCCTTTCAGTGGTATGTAAAGTACCTTGCAATGAAAAAGCATTTTACTACTGATGGTTACGACTATCACCGTTATCACGGAAAGATAAGAGCTTCGTTCGATAAATTTAGAACTCGCAATGACGCTTATTTCTTTGAAAAGCTTTCTCGCAAAGATAATCCAGAACAGCTTATGCTTGCTAATATGGTAGTTAAACCAAATGCTTGGATTCGTGAGATTATCGAACAAGAAGGTGAAGATCGTTATATTGAATGGCAGCGCAAGATGGATTCTTTATCTCGTACATTCAAAAGCGATCTAAGCTCTCTTGACGATAACTTTCAAGCTAACTTTACTGCAGTGAATGGACAGCATCCATTAATTATGACTATGTATATGCAGAGAAAAGTTAGTCTTGAAACAATTACTATACTTTCGCACATTGCAAATATTTTTCCCTATTGGGACAAAGAAGTAGTTGACAAAATCGTAGCTTATGATATAATAAGGCTAATGAAGAAATATAAACCCTTTCTACAGATTGACGAAAAAAAGCTTAAGGATATTGTCCGAGATCGTTTTTTCTAATAAATAGATGGTGGAGTAATCCACAACACACATCGCAAATATAACCAATGCTATATACAGCAAATACAAGGAATATCAAATATGTCATTTGACGCACTCAAAAAGAACCGTTCTAGTTCACTTAACAAATTGAACTCTCAGCTCGAAAAAATCTCAACTAAGAGCTACTCAGATCCTAACGAAGGTAAAATGTGGAAGCCAACCCGCGATAAAGCTGGTAACGGTTTCGCGATTATCCGTTTCTTACCTGCCGCGGCCGGTGAAGAAATGCCATTCGTACGCATCTGGGATCACGGTTTCCAAGGCCCAACAGGTCTATGGTACATCGAAAACTCCCTTACTACTATCAACCAAGATGATCCAGTTTCCGAATTCAACGGTAAATTGTGGAATTCTGGTGTTGACGATGATAAAGCTCTTGCTCGTAAGCAAAAGCGTCGTCTGAAATACATCGCTAACATTCTTGTTGTTAAAGATCCAGCTAACTCAGATAATGATGGCAAAGTCTTTATGTATCAGTTCGGTAAGAAAATCTTCGATAAGTTGAACGATCTTATGAACCCACAGTTTGAAGATGAAACACCGGTTAACCCTTTTGATCTTTGGGAAGGTGCTAACTTCCGCCTTAAGATCCGTAAGTTTGAAGGTTATCCTAACTACGACAAATCAGAATTCGACAGTCCTTCACCGGTCTCTGAAGATGATGCAGAACTAGAGCGTATCTACAACGCAGAACACTCACTGCAAGAACTGGTTGATCCTAAGAACTTTAAGTCTTATAACGAATTGAAAACTAAATTGTTCCGTGTACTTGCGCTTGACGAAGAAGCTTCAATTCCTGCAAAAGCAGAAGATGACGAGTTTGACTTAAGCAGTATGGGTAACTCTTCTAGTGCAGCTCCTACGCCAACTCTTAAAGAAGCAGCTCCAGAGCCTTCAAGCAATATGTCTATGGATGACGACGATGACGACCTGTCGATCTTCAAGGAACTAGCGAATGGTTAATAAAACTTCTTATGAAGAGGTTTTAGATTTTGACTTCGGCTTCAGCTTCATTGATGAAGAGCTTCAAGAAAAAGAAGCTGCGGCCGAAGATGCTATTCATAATATCAGCATCGAAAAGCAGTCTTTGGCAGACGAACTAACTGATGCCAAAGTTGCTGCTGATGATCTTGAATACAGACTAGAACTTCTGTATAAATCTATTTCGCCGTTCTTGGATAATCTTTGTAAAAACTCAGACAAGTCAACAATTTATTGGCCAGACCGTGTAGCAAAGATTCAGGCTTATAAAGCTAAACTGCTTTCAATCGTAGAAGGAAATTAAATTATGAGTCTACTAGATAAACTCGTTAAGAACAGCACTATTAAGATGTCGGCTCCTTTATTGGAATCGAAAGTTTACGGCAAGAAAGATATGGCACCAACTAATGTGCCAATGATTAACGTTGCACTATCAGGTCGAATTGATGGCGGCGTCTCTCCAGGACTCTTAGTCTTGGCAGGTCCTTCTAAGCACTTTAAGTCAGCATTCGCTTTGTTGATGGCAGGTGCTTATATGCAGCGTAATAAAGATGCAGTACTTTTGTTTTATGATGCGGAATTTGGTACACCACAAGCTTACTTTGAATCATTTGGTATTGACATGACGCGTGTTGTACACACTCCAATTACCAATGTTGAAGAGCTTAAGTTTGATATTGCACATCAACTTGACCAAATTACTAAAGGTGAAAAAGTCATTATTGTTATTGACTCTATTGGCAACCTTGCTTCTAAGAAAGAAGTTGCTGATGCACTCGACGGTAAATCGGTAGCAGATATGTCACGGGCTAAAGCTCTTAAATCTCTCTTCCGTATTGTAACACCACACCTCAACCTTAAAGATATTCCATTGATTGCTGTGAACCACACGTATCAAGAGATTGGATTGTTTCCTAAGGCTGTTGTTTCTGGTGGCACAGGAATTTATTATTCAGCCGATGCAATTTGGATTATTGGTCGTCAGCAAGATAAAGTTGGCACTGAAATTCAAGGCTATCACTTCATTATTAACATTGAGAAATCTCGACATGTTAAAGAGAAGTCTAAGATTCCAGTCTCGGTATCTTGGGAAGGTGGTATTGTTAAGTGGTCTGGTCTAATGGAGATTGCTGAGAAAGGTGGTTATCTGAATAAGCCGAAGGTTGGTTGGTATGAAGCAATTAATCCAGCAACTGGTGAAGTTATTTCAGAAAAACTAATGCGAGCTAAAGAAGTCAATGATAATAAAGATTTTTGGCTCATGATGTTTGAGAAAACAGACTTCAGTACATTCATTAAGAACAACTTTACAATTGGTGCCTCTGGTTCCATTATGCGTGAAGATGATGATGAAAGTAAGCGCGTAACTGCTGTACTTGATGACTTGGATGACGAAGACGAAAATTAATAGTTGACATTCTATATGATGTATATTATTATAGTAAATAATACTTGAATGTGCTGGCGGCTGATTATATTGGTCGCCAGTACTCAACTAATAATCGGAATATTCAATGATTGAAAACACTGTTATAGCAAATCTTATATTTAACGAAGAATATTATCGTAAAGTTTATCCTTATATTAAAGGTGAATACTTTGATGATAGTAATCTTACAAAGATCTTTGATACATATTCAACTTATGTTGAAGAATACAAAGCGCCACCTTCAATTGAAGCTCTTAAAATCTCATTAGATAAACGCAAAGACTTAAACGAATCTTCGTACCAAGGTATGATGAACGCTGTTGACGGTCTAAAAGTAGATAATGCTACTGATTTTGACTGGCTTGTTAAAGAAACTGAAAAGTTCTGCCAAGATAAAGACTTGTTCAATTCTATCCGTAAAGCTATTTTGATTATGGATGGCGAAGATAAAGAGCACGACAAAGGTGCTATTCCTCAGTTACTTTCCGACTCATTGGGTATTAGCTTTGATACTTCGGTAGGTCACGATTTTATTGAAGATGCTGATGATCGTTATGAATTTTATCACCGTAAAGAAGAACGCATGCCGTTCGATATTGATATTCTAAATAAAATTACTAAAGGCGGCTTACCTCGTAAGTCTATGACTGTACTGCTAGCCACAACAGGCGGCGGTAAATCTCTCGTTAAATGTCACGCAGCTGCTAGTTATCTAATGACTGGTAAGAACTGTCTCTATATTACTATGGAAATGGCAGAAGAACGTGTAGCTGAGCGTATTGATGCTAATATGATGGATGTTACTCTCGATGAACTAAAAGTATTACCACGTGATGTTTATAAAAAGCGCATGGAACGTATCAAATCGAAGTGTACTGGTCAATTAGTTATTAAAGAATATCCTACTGGTTCTGCCCACGTTGGTCACTTCCGTCATTTGCTTAATGAATTAAAAATGAAGAAGAACTTTACTCCTGATGTAATCTTTATCGATTACTTGAATATTTGTGCGTCGCAACGTATTAAAGGTGCTGCTGCAGCAAATAGTTATACTCTAGTAAAATCAATTGCTGAAGAGGTACGTGGTCTTGCAATGGAATACAATTGTGCTGTGGTTACTTCGTCTCAATTCAATCGTGATGGTTACGGTAATTCTGACGTTGATCTTACTAATACTTCAGAGTCTATGGGTATAACTCACACTGCTGATTGTATTATCGGTTTGATTACAACTGAAGAGCTAGATAATCTTGGCCAACTAATGATGAAGCAATTGAAAAATCGTTGGGGTGCATTAGATTACTATCGTCGATTTGTAGTCGGTATTGATCGAGCTAAGATGCAGATTTATGATCTAGAAGAAAGTGCCCAACGAGGCATCGGCGGTACTAGTGCTGCTAATACAGCTTCATTTGCTAATTCTAAGGATACCGGTCCCGCTTTTGATAAAACTGCATTTGGGCAAGGTAGCAAGAAAACAATGTTCTCAGCTGGCGGTATATCTTAACATATATAAATAAAAGAAAACGCTAACTAAAGAGAATTTCAATGAAATCGTTTAAGAATTTTATTGCTGAAGAGCAGGAGCTACTATTAATGAGTGCGTCATCAGATAAGTATGAAAAAGATGTATCAGACTATCTTGATGGTATTGATGGTGTAACTGCTCAAAGACCAAAGGTTAGTACAAAATACGCAGATGTTCTGGTTAACTTTGGCAGAAACAAAACTTGGGTTGAAGTCAAAATGAATCATACAGACAACCTAGGAAATACTCGTGTTTCTTATGTTGATGGTAAATGGACCGCAGCAGCTCCTTTAGATCCTGTAAAGAAATTTGCAATAGAATATCTAACAAATGATCGTCAAACACAACAGTTCTTAAAAGATATTGCAGCATTCGCTGGTATTAAAGACTGGAAGAAAATGACTGTTCCTTCTACACAGGGTTTGCTAAAAAATAAAAATGCAGTACCTTACCAAAAGATGAAAGAATATATGAGTACTCGTGCTCAGTATATTCTAGATGTACCTAATGTAGATCTCGGCCAACTAGTTACTAGACATTACCTAGAAGGTAAAGCAGAACCAGCTCATTATATGCAAGCCAGTGATGATTTTTATATGATTGGTAAATCAAATCCACTTGGGCTACCGACTGATATTCCAGAACTTGGAAAAAAAGGTCAGTGCATGGGTTCATTTAAAATGAGAATTGGTATTCGTGGAAGTAAGCCGTTCTACGAAATCCAACCAGAAATTAAAATTTCTAATATGCCAAGCAGTCCATATTCTGTTAAGCCTGGAACTAAAAAGAAAAATCCGTTTACACATCATAGGGTGAGAACAGTTTAATGTTAACACTTATAAAAACAATCAATTCAAAGACGCTGACTTTCAGTTTGGATGGGCAGGATATGCTGCTAAAAATAAACTGGGTTTCAAGATGAAAGTTAAAGGATAATCGAATGCATAATTTTAAAACATTTATAACCGAATCTAAGAATACTCACATGGAACATCTAGAAGATTCTATTTTGAATCATGGTGTAAATGGCACTCGAGATGCTATTAACTTTTTGCGTGCTTTGAGAGATATGTTAGCAGGCACTGCAAAATCAAAAGTAAATATCAGTGTTAAATGGGATGGCGCGCCAGCAGTGTTTGCTGGTATTGATCCCTCTGATAAGAAGTTTTTCGTTGCTAAGAAAGGCATCTTCAATAAAAATCCAAAAGTTTATAAAACTGCTGCCGAGATTGACGCCGATATAGCTTCGGGTGATTTAAATGATAAAATGAAACTAGCCTTAGCTGAGCTACCAAAGCTTGGTATTAAAGGTGTAGTACAAGGTGATTTCCTATATGCTAAAGATGATCTCAAAGTGGTGGACATTGAAGGTGAACCGCACATTACTTTCCATCCTAATACGATTGTTTACACGGTACCTAAAAACTCAAAACTTGGCAAACAAATACTCGGATCCAAAATCGGTGTGGTCTGGCACACAACATACCGAGGATCAAGCTTTGAAGAAATGTCTGCAAGCTTTGGAGAGGAGATTGCTTCTGGCCTCAGCCAAACGAAATCAGTCTGGTCAGTAGATGCTAGCTATTCAGACGTATCTGGTACTGCAAACTTTACTAAAGCTGAGACAGAAAAAGTTAATGCTATTCTTTCCGAAGCTGGTAAGCTGTTTAATACTATTAAAAGAGAAACATTTAACGGTATTTCAGATAATCCGGATACTCTTGTTAGAGTAAAAACATTTGTTAACTCTAAAATTCGAGCTGGTGAAAGAATTAAAAATACTAAAACGTTTGTAAGAGATCTAGAAAAGTATATCGCAGATTATTATAACAAAGAAGCAGATAAACTTAAGACTGAAAAAGGCAAAGCTGGTAAGATTG